>Ga0078972_1006323_pt1 | contig 28351 bp, 27 predicted proteins | sample YelNatPaOPGAMG01_FD_67568 | JGI IMG/M metagenome (GOLD analysis project Ga0078972, IMG submission 67568) | Hot spring thermophilic microbial communities from Obsidian Pool, Yellowstone National Park, USA - OP-RAMG-01 (SPADES assembly) (version 2) | ecosystem: Environmental > Aquatic > Thermal...
TCCAGAGAAATCAAACCCCGACAAAACAAAACACCACACCCTGACACGGGACATCAGAATGCGGCAAAAACAACAACAAACAAAACCACCAAACACACTATTGAGTTCTCAAACAACACCCGCATCCCCGCCGGGCCGCGGCGATCGCCGCGGACTGTCTGAGGACCAAATGGTGGAACGTCCTGCGCTGTGGCGGTATTCCCACCGGAGATGTCGGCGCGTCACGGGCTCGCCGCGGCGCGAACCCATAAGCTACGCCAGGTGCAACCGAGAGTCAAATCTGCTGCTAATCCCGAGGTTTCGGCTCACACTACTCAGCCGACGCGTTCGACGCCGGCGATGTTGCGCTTACCCCGGCGCAGGACCAGCCATCGGCCGTGCAGGAAGTCGGCGGGCTGCGGCGCCCAGTTCTCGTCGTCGATCTTGGTGTTGTTGACCGAGATGCCGCCCTCGGCGATCGTGCGCCGCGCCGCCCCCTTGCTGGTGCACAGCCCACTGGCCACCAACAGCTCGACGATGCCGTCCGGTGCACCCGGCTTGAGCTCGGCCACCGGGGTCTCGCGCAGCGCCGCACTCAGCGTGGCTTCGTCCAGACGCGCGAGTTCTGCGTGGCCGAACAGCGCCTGGCTGGCGTGTTCCACGGCGCCGGTGGCCGCTTCGCCGTGCACCAGCGTGGTCAGCTCGCGCGCTAGTCGCCGTTGGGCGGCCCGCTGCTGCGGCCGGGCCGCGGTGGCTTCCTCGAGATCGGCCAGCTCCTCGGCGGACAGGAACGTGAACCAGCGCAGATAGCGGATGACGTCGGCGTCGGCGGTGTTGATGAAGTACTGGTACCAGGAGTACGGCGTGGTCAGGTCAGGGTCCAGCCACACGATGTCGCCGCCGGTGGATTTGCCGAACTTCGTCCCGTCGGCGGCGGTGACCAGCGGAACCGTCAGGGCATGCGCGGTGACCCCGAGCAGCTGGCGCACCAGACGCACGCCGGCGATAATGTTGCCCCACTGGTCAGACCCACCGACCTGCAACACGCAGTGGTAGCGCCGGCAGAGTTCGACATAGTCGTTGGCCTGCAACAACATGTAGCTGAACTCGGTGTAGGAGATTCCGCCGGAGTCCAGACGGCGCCGGATGGTGTCGCGGTCCAACATCACGTTGACCGAGAAGTGCTTGCCGACATCGCGCAGCAGCTCGATCGCCGACATGGCGCCGGTCCACTCGAGGTTGTTCTCCACGATCGCGCCGGTCGGCGAATCGTCGACGTCGACAAAGCGTTCCAGCTGCCTTCGCATTCGCTCCGTCCACTCCAGAACGGTGTCGGCGCTGTTGAGCACCCGCTCGCCGCTCTCGCGCGGATCGCCGATCATGCCGGTGGCGCCGCCGACCAGCACGATCGGTCGATGTCCGGCCTGCTGGAAGCGGCGCAGCGTCAGCAGCGGCACCAGGTGGCCGGCATGCAGACTGGGGGCGGTGGGGTCAAATCCCGCATAGAGCGTGAGCGGTGCGCGCGCCGCCTCGCCGGCCAGCGCGTCCAGATCGGTGGACTGCGCAATCAGCCCGCGCCAGCGCAGCTCGTCTACGATTGTGCCGGCCATGACTGACATCTTTGCGGATCAGTCGCTGGCGCCCGGCGCCGGTGCCCGCGGGCTGCGGCGATAGGCGGAGACCTCTGCCCGGCCCGGCAGCCAAAGTCGCCAGGGCCGGTCGGCGGCAACGCTGACACCGACCCGCGGGCCGGCAACCGCAGGAACGGTGTCGTTGAGCGTCAGCCGCACCGGGCTGGTGCGATCGAACAGGTCGATGCCGTTGTCGGCCATGGTGATGCCCAGCGCCGAGCACAGATTCCCGGGACCGCGCGCCAGCGCGGCGGTGCGGGTCAGCTCGCCGCGCCGGGAGCGCGCGACGTCGGTGCCGGCTACGATCGCGCCGGCCCGCAGCAGCACGGCGGCGGCCGTGCCGTCCGGTCCGCAGGCCACGTTGGCGCAGACGTGGATGCCGTGGCTGCGGTAGGTGTACAGCCGGCCGGGTGGCCCGAACATCACCGCGTTACGGGTACTGGGACCACGATATGAGTGCGCCGCGGCATCCGGCCACGGCCCGTCGGGCACCCCGCCGTAGGCCTCCACCTCGACGATCGTGGCACTGACGCCGCGTCCGGTCAGGGTGGCACCCAGCAGCCGGTGCGCGGCCGCCACCGGGTCGACCGCGAGTTGCTCAGCGCTCACCGGACAGATTCTGCACGTGCCATTGACAACACTCCGCTCGGAGACGATATTCATCGCATGATGACTTCATCAAGCGGTGAATTGATTTGCGACGGCGCAGACACGGCCGTCGACATCGAGCACTTGCGGGTCATTCGCGGTAAACAGCCTGTGCTGCAAGACTTTTCGGTGCAGATCGCCCGCGGGGCGATCACCGGGCTGCTCGGCCCGTCCGGCTGCGGCAAGACCACGTTGATGCGCTGCATCGTCGGGACTCAGATCGTTGCGTCGGGCAGTGTGCAGGTGCTGGGCTATCCGGCCGGGTCTTCCGTCCTGCGCCGCCGGGTCGGATACCTGCCGCAGGATCCGACCATCTACAACGACCTGCGGATCATCGACAATGTCCGCTACTTCGCGTCGCTGTACGGCGTCAAGAGGGACGCCGACTTCGCGATCGAACGGGTCGGCCTGACCGACCACCGGACCGCCTACTGCGGCAATCTGTCCGGCGGGCAACGCACCCGGGTGTCGCTGGCGTGCGCGCTGGTCTGCCAGCCCGACGTGCTCGTGCTCGACGAACCCACGGTCGGTCTGGACCCGGTGCTGCGGGCCGATCTGTGGGAGCAGTTCGCCGACCTCGCGCGCGCCGGAACCACCCTGCTGGTCTCCAGCCACGTCATGGACGAAGCCGACCACTGCGGTGACCTATTGCTCATGCGCGACGGTCACCTCGTCGCCCACACCACCTCGACCCGACTACGAGAGGACACCGGATGCACGTCACTGGAGGACGCGTTTCTGTCCATCATCAAACGCACCACCGCGCGCCAAGCCGGATAGGGCTCCAAGGGTATACCGCGACGACGGCGCGGATCCTGCGTCAGTTGGTCGCCGACCGCCGCAGCGTTGCGATGATCCTGGCGGTGCCGATCTTGGTCATCACGCTGATGTACTTCATGTTTGAAAATGCCCCGCATCGCCCAGGCGCCCCGTCACCGTTCAACAACGCCTGCTTGATCCTGCTCGGCTTGTTTCCGCTTTTTTTGATGTTCATCATCACGTCGATCACGATGCAGCGGGAGCGGGCCTCGGGAACGTTGGAGCGAATTCTTACCACTCCGCTACGACGGCTCGACCTGCTAATCGCTTATGGCAGTGCGTTTTCGGTTGTCGCGGCGCTGCAAGCGAGCTTGGCGTGCGTCGTGTCGTTCTGGTTCCTCGGGTTCGACACTGCGGGCAGCCCGCTCTGGGTGTTCGTGATCGCCATCATTAACGCCGTGCTGGGCGTGGGTTTGGGTTTATTGTTTAGTGCGTTCGCGCGCACCGAGTTTCAGGCCGTGCAGTTCATACCCCTGGTGATGGTGCCGCAGCTGCTGCTGGCCGGGATCATCGTACCGCGGGCATCGATGGCGACGTGGCTGCAGTGGATCAGCAACGGGTTGCCCGCCAGCTACGCGCTGGAGGCGTTGCAGCAGGTAGGTGCGCATCCCGAGTTGACCGCCGTCGCGGTGCGCGACCTCGGCGTGGTGCTCGGCTTCGCGATTGCCGCGCTGTGCCTGGCGGCAGCGACCCTGCGGCGGCGGACCCCCTGAGTTGGCCGGCCAGACCCAGCGTCGACGGCCGGGCCGCCCCGCAGGGGTGACCGATACCCGGCAGCGGATCTTGGCAAGCGCCCGGGAGCTGTTCGCGCGTCACGGGATTCACCAGACGTCGATTCGGGCGGTGGCCACCGCGGCGGGTGTGGATTCGGCGTTGGTGCACCACTACTACGGCACCAAGGAGCAGTTGTTCGCCGCCGCCGTGCACATCCCGATCGATCCGCACGACGTCATCGGCCCGCTGCGCGAGGTGCCGGTCACCGAGCTCGGGTACGCACTGCCGTCGATGTTGCTGCCGCTGTGGGACTCCGAGATCGGCGCGGGCTTCATCGCAGAGCTGCGCTCGATCCTGGCCGGCTCGGAGGTGAGCCTGTTCCGCTCGTTCATCCACGAGGTGATCGCGATCGAGATCGGCAGCCGCATCGACGACCCGCCGGGCAGCTCGATGATTCGCATCCAGTTCGTCGCGTCACAGCTGGTGGGTGTCTTGATGGCGCGCTACATCCTGGAACTGGAGCCGTTCAAATCGCTGCCGGCCCAGCAGATCGCCGAAACGATAGCGCCGAACCTGCAGCGCTACCTCACCGGGGATCTTTCGGGTGTGCTTGGGCCATGAGCCGGGTGTGCTCCTCGTCGTCGACGTCACGGGCCTCGTCGACAAGCAGCACCGGGATGCCGTCATCGATCCGGTAGGCGCGCCGCAGCCGCGGGTTGTAGAGCACGTCCCCGATCAGCAGCAGCGGCCCCCGGTCGGCCGGGCAGACCACAATGTCCAAAAGAGTGTCGTCGATCATGCGTGCGCGCCGAACATCTCGGTGCGGATCGCCGCGGTCAGGCGCTTGAATTGGTTGCTCTCGGGATCGAAGTACCAGCTCTGGCGGCCCGCTTTGGGGAACCCGGCGGACCGCAACGCACTGACCGTAGGACGGTAGGTGGGGCTCAGCGTCATCTCGGGAACCACCTGCACGATGTCGGGTCCCAGCCCAACCGGCAGGTCCGCCAGCGCTTCGGTGAGGTCCGCCGCCGTGATCGTCGCCCCGGGTCGCAGCGTGACCGCCGACACCGCAGCCTGCCGCTCTCCTGCGGGAATTCCGTAGGTCACCGCGAGGTCGACGACGGCGATGTGGCCGAGGGCATCGGTAATCGGCTCGGGATAGGCGATGCCGCGCGCGGTGCGGATCACCGAGCCGCGTCCGCCCGCCAGCCAGTAGTCGCCGTCGGCGTCGCGGTAGAACAGATACTCGGTGGATATCCAGGTGTCGGCGGGCGCGAAGACACCTCGTTTGACCGCCGCGGTGGGATCGATCGGCCCACGTGGTTGCGCCAACAACACGCCTACCGTGCCGGTGGGGGCGACCTGGACAAACCCCTGGTCGTTTTCCAGGATGAGATCGTTGTCGGCGTCATAGGCGCCCAGTTCGACCCGCCCGGCGCCCGGCAGCGGCCGACCCTTGCTGCCGATCTTGGCGGCGGACACGTTGGCCAGCACCGCCTGGCCGTCGGTGGTGGCGAAGAACTCGACGACACGGGCGGGTGTGAACGCCTCGACGACACGCTTCCAAAGGCCGGTCGGCATCCCGGAGCCGATGAACAGCCGTACCGGGTGGTTGCCGTGCAGCACGAATTGCGGGTCGTCGACCACCTCGCGGAGCATGGCCCAGGTGTAGGACACCACGGTGACGCCGTACTGGCGCACCTCGGCGACGAACCGGTCCGGGCGCAGGCCCCGCGACAGCGCGATGCGGGCGCCGCCGACCACTGCGCCGCCCAGGCTGACCAACAGCCCGGACTCATGGTGCAGTGGGATCAGGCAGTACACGGTGTCGCCCCGGCCCAGGGCGGCGGTCGAGGCCGTCCCGAACGCCGACAACGCCCAGCGGTAATTGGTGATCTGCTTGGCGACCAACTCTTTACCGGCCGTGGCGAAGACGACGAACGCCAGATCGCGGGCAAACCCGGGGTTCGGCCGATACCAGCCCGGCAGCTCGACCGCGTCGGGGTCGATCCGTTCCATGTCGATCACGCCCGCGTCCTGCCGCAGGTGCAGATCGCGTGACTCGCCACCGCCGAGCACCAGGATCTGGCCGGGTAGTTGGCGCGCAGTTTCCAGGTTGGGCGGATCGGTGATGATCTCGGCGACTTTACCGATCCGGGCCGCCGCCGCCAGGTCGACGTCGGGTCGCAGCAACACCGCGACCGCGCCCAACCGCGACAGCGCGGCGATAGCGACCAGCGCACTGGGCCGGGTCTCCATCAGCACCCCGACGTGGTCGCCCTGTCGCACTCCGACGTCGATCAGCCCCCGCACGACGTTGTCGATGCGGCGGTTCACCGCCTCGTAGGTGTGCACCCGCCCATCGAAGAGCAGGAACTCGCCCCGCGGCGCGTCATGAGCCTGCTCCCAGATGATCCTGCCCAGCGAAATCCGAGTGTGGTCGTTGATCTGGCCCAGCCGGGCCAATCGAGGCAATGTCCGGACGGTTTCCACCGCCAGCGTGCGCATGGATTTGTTGGCCGCCACGACCGCGTCGGCCGCACCACGAGCGATTGCCAACGCCACCTCAGACGCTTCCCCGATGCCGTGCGCAACCCGCGAACTGATCGCCACACCGCTGTCGGTGCGTTCGGTCGGCTGGTCGGCCATCGGCACGATATCGTCCGGTTTGGGGGCCAGCCCGGAAGTCCACCGGACCCAAGCGGCGACGGTCGGCCAGGTCTGTTGCGCCGCTCTGGATCCGACCACCAGTCCGAAATGACCCGCCCGCAAGGTGTACTCGTAGACCTCGGCGTTGGGTGCCGCGCGCCGAATGCCTCGCACCGAAGGCGGCTGCCCGATGTCGTCGACCTCACCGACGAAAGCCAGCACCGGGCAAGTGATATCGGTCAGCGTCACCAATTGCCCGTTGATCGAGAAACCGCCGGTCATCATCCGGTTGTGCGCGATGAACTGCTTCAGCAGCTCGGAGACCGCCGGACCCGACCACGCGATCCAGCCTTCGGAGGCTAAGAATCTGCGCTGCGGCTCGCGCGGCAACAACGCTTCGCGATCATGCAGCTGGCGGACGAAATCGGCACGGGCTTTGGCGGTTTTGAGCGGATCGAGCAGTTGAAAGCCTGTGCGGGCCAACCAGCTTGGTATGTCCAGCCGGTTGAAGACATGATCGGCCATGAAATTGGCGGCGACCGCGGCAAGGTTGGGCGGGATACCCATCGGCAGTGCGGCCAGGGTGTCCACCGGGGAGCCGAACGTGACGATGCTGGCGATGCTTTTCGACCGTCGGTAGGCCGCGGCCTGGTAGCAGAACATCCCGCCCTGCGAATAGCCGGCCAGGTGCACGTCTTGCCCGCTAACTTCGGTCGTCGTGTCGACGGCGTCGCTCAGCGCGACGATATGGTCGGCCAGGTTGCGGCGCATGCCGCCCTCGACCTTGTCCGGTGAGCCGAAGTCGATGACCCACGGATCGAGCCCGGCGGCGTGCAGAATGCCCACCGCGCCCTCGGCCCGCGTGACGTCCCACATGTTCGCCGACATCATCATCGGATGCACCAGCAGCACCGGCGGACCTGCCGGTGGTTGCCCCGGCCGGTTGTCCGGCGGAAAGTACCGGCGCAGCTTGTACATGGGCACGCTCTCGACGATCTGAAATGGCGACGGAACCATGCCGGTCTCCAGGCCGCCCAACCGCAGCACCTCCAGGCCGTTTTGCGCTGTCGCCATCAGACGCTCGACCGGTCGTGTGATCGCCGAAAGTTTCAGATCCACCGCTGCTCCCCTACAAACGTACTGCTGCTGCATGTGTGCTGGCAGGTGTTCCTTGACGCAAGCCTCGGACTTCAGTCTGAGGCTAGCCAATCCCGGTGTTTGCCGGGCGTAGGACGACTCGACGGCCTCCAGGTAGCCGTCAGCGGACCAGTTCAGTGCGGCCGACGCTGCGCACCCTGATCAGCACCTGCACACACAGATTGGTCTCCTCGGTGCGCCCAGTGCCCGCTCGGCAAGTCCAGCAGCGACGACACCTACTCGGCCCACAAGGCCTCGGGTACCAAAACCAGCTGCACTCGAGCGCATTATCAAGATCGGTTAGTTGCTAGCAGTTCGGCCGACAGCGGCGACAGTCCGCGAGATCAGACCAGGTGCGAACCTTTCTTGAGGTGTGAGGCCCGCTCCCACGGCCAGGTCATCAGGGCCCACACGATAAGTATCACCGTGGCGGCGGTCAGCAGGTACACCGGCCACGGGCCCAACAGGTCCAGCAGAGTCGCAGTGGCGGGCTTTCTGTTGAGGAAGCCGTAGTTGGTTCCCGCGATTCTGTTGAACGTGAAGGCAAAGGCCGTCCTCGATCATGCGGTGATCGCCCCGGGCACGCCGGGTTCCCGCAGTCTGGATATCAACCGGGTGCAGCCCCACTGGCGGATTTAACCGCCGGACGGTACACTGGTCGGTAAGGATTTTTTCTTGCGGTCAGAAGCAGAAGTCGGGCAGCAAGCTGCTTGGGTCCACCGCATCGGCCGCACTCGATGGGTCGATACCGAGCAAGTCATCGAACAGCGTTACCGCGTTGCTCCAGGCGGAGGTGTTACCTGTGAATACCGCGTCGAACAGGTCGTTGAGTAGTGCGCCGGCTTGTGGTGATGCCAGTTCGACCCCGCCCACGTCAATGGGACCGGTGGCGTCGGGGTTGAACAGCGGCGGGGCATCGTGGACGTCAAAGTTGACCAGATCGACAACCTGGTTACCGCCAGAGGTAGGCACCAGAATGGCGAGGAGATCATTGTCTTTGCCGGTTTGAGCCTCGACCACTTCGAATCCGGGACCCCAGCTGTCTCCGATCAGGAGGTTGTCCGGCGTACCGCTGGTCGAAGGCCCCGTAACAAATGTTTCGTTCGATCCGATGTCGCTGAGCGGCGTAGCCGGCTCACTGGCAAAGCCACCCGCTATCGGTGCGGTTCCCAGTCCGAGCGAATTACTGGGGTCTGACAGTGTGGCTGGCGGCAGTAGGCTGACATCACTGCCGGTCGTCGGTGTGACCGTCCATCCGTTGATCTCATCGGTACCGTTGTCGGCGTGGGCGGTGCCTGTAGTAATGACAGCGGCGGCTGTGGCAGTCCCAACTGCCAGCATGGCGCTAGGGGTGTGTCTCATTTTTGGTTGACCACTCGATCAATGCTCTTGCTTGTCCCGCTCATCCTGACCGCGACCTCCGGATAGCCATTATCGCGTTCAATGGAATTCGCGCCCTGTCACGGCCATACAGCATCGCTTGCCACTTCTTGTCTAGCCACGATCAGACATGCTTTACCCGCAAATTATATCCATTACTAGATTTGCGGCGAATAAACCTGCGTCGACAAGAAATACACCGATAGCAATAACCAATGCGCCTAATGGACTCCCAACAAAAGTGGTGAGGCCATTGATAGCTTCTGTCAGAAGATCGAGGAGCTGTATGAAGACGTCGATGAGTGGCGACGGCGAACTCATGACGCGAGGTTAGCGCTGCTGTCCGGGTGCGTCAACCGAGCGGCGAGCATCACGAAAAGTGCCCGCGAAACCCGGGATTGCCGCGTATAGGTGCCGCACTGTAGGCTACGACTCATGACCAGCCCAGCCAGCAGTACGTCACTCGCCGGAGCGCTTCAAGCGCTTGTAACTGCCTTTGGGAATCTCGTGGCTGCGCTGACAGTGGAAGGTATAGTTGAGTCTCCAGAGTTGGCCTTGATAGGAACCGAGATCGGCGAACTGCCAGGCAACATCGTGGATTGCGCGGAGCTAGCAGCGGAACTCGCTGGAGGTTAACTCCCCCTCAGCGTAGAACTGGGGCGAATCCTGCGCCCGGGCCGCCTTTTGCGTTAACATCGGCAAGGATCGCACTGAACAACGTAAATATGACATGCGTGATCACCCTGGGCACAACCCCGGCGACGATGGTGAATCCCTTGCGAGTCATGCCGACTAGCTGGCCGTCAACGGTGAGCGGCGCCCCGTCATCGCCTGGTTGCCACGCGGGCATGTCCGTCGCGACGATAGCCGGATTCACGCCCCCAAACTTGGTGAAACCGCAGCCGAAACCAGTGGCGCCGCCCCGTGTGCAGACCGGCTGTAAATAGCCGGGGTCTGGGCCAATGCCGTCGATCGCGAAGCCGTCAAAGTCGCCGACCGGGCTGACCTTGGTGGGCTCGAACGTGATCACCGCGTAGTCCAGGTCGTCATCGGCGGTCGCCACAGTACCCAGCGAGCCGTGATCTTCGGCGCCCTCGGCGGCAACCTGAGCGCCGGGGTCCCCGCAGCTCGCAGCAGTGAAACCGACTAGTTCACCGGTGTTGTCGTGGCCGATTGCGGTCAAGGTGCAAAAAGTGTCGCCGTTGACCACGATTCCGGCTCCGCCACCCACTGGTACCGCCGCATCCGCTGACGCGTTAGAACCGACCTGAGCAGCGGCCAGCGCTGCCACAGACGACGCCACGATCGTCACCACCTGGCGGCAGGTTGCTTTCACAGCGTCTTGAGTGGTCTTGAGTGCTGGCGTCTATTGGTGTGTCCTTGCGGTGGTCAGGTGTGGAAGTAGAAGAACGCGGCACCGTTGCCGCCGTCGCCACCCGATGAGGTGCTGCCACTGGCCGCCGCGCCGCCTGTGCCCCCAGCTCCGACAGTGCCGGTGATCTCGGTCATCTCTGAGGTGATCGTCACGGTGTCTCGCTCCCATCCGCCGCCACCTCCACCACCCCCACCGGCGGTGCCGGTTGGGCCATTGCCGCCGCCACCACCGCCGCCGCCGGGTGCCGCACCGTTGCTCCCCGCACTGTTGACACCTGCCGCGCCGCCGGCTCCACCGGTGTAGCTATTGCCATTGAAGCTTACGCTGGGCGTTGAACCACCTTCGCCGGCGGTGCCTCCTTCGCCCGCGTCGCCTCCACCGCCGCCGGTCGCGTATATTTCCACAACTCCAGCGATCGAGGCGGTCGTCTCGCCGCCGGCTGTCCCATCGCCGGAGGCGTCGCTGTTGTATCCGCCGCCTCCACCCCCGCCACCGTAAACCAGCATGTCCACAGAGGTCGCGCCGGACGGGATGTTGACAGTGTAGGGGCCGGGGGTGCTGATGGTGACCAACTGGGTGCTACTACCCCCCATGCCTTGGCTCTGGAACTGTTCGATGAGAGATTGAGCCTTGGTTGCAAGTTGCTGGAGGGTTGTTGCGAGTTGGGGGTAATTTGCCGTGGTCATCGCTTATAATGCCTACCAGACCGAACGTCTGTCAACGGCACGTGACAACTGACCCCTAGCCTCCGTTGCCACGCGCGCGGGCGGGACTCCCCTGATTCCGTGGAGACTTCAGTTGTAAGGGTCTTGTGGTGAAGTTGTTTGCTGCTGCCCCGGGCAGCTGCCGGGGGGTGGTGCCCGCAACCGGTGTCAAGGCTGGCCGTAGGCCGCCCGGGGGCTTGGCCGTGACGCCGGCGAGGACACCTCCATACTGCCCGTTGCCGGGGCGGGATGCACTCATAACGTCTGCCCTGGCTGCTGCCCGGGTTGGGACCTGCCGTCGCGTAGCTGCTGTTCGTGCTGCAGCGGCGATCGCATGTTCAGTGCCAGTGCCGAATGGCGACGATCGGCGTTGTAGTCCTCGATCCAGGCGACCAGCTCGTGTCGGGCCTCGACTTTGGTGTCGAAGTGCACCAACATGCGTAACTCGAATTCCAAAGTGGAATGCCATGATTCGATCACGGCGTTGTCCAGAGCCGAGCCCGGCCGGCCCATCGATTTGGTGGATCCCGCAACGTCGGCAAGCAGCCCGAAACGCACCTGCCTCGGTCAGTGTGTAAAATGACCCCGTCGATCTGCTGTCTTCCGCCGCGCACCGCGATCGCCATGGACAGCGCCCCGTAGGCCAACTCGGCGTCGTGGTGCGCACCGATGGCGAACCCGATAATGCGCCGTGAGGCCACATCGAGCACCGAATCCAACTGGAGTTTGCCCTCGTCGGTGGGGACTTCGGTGCCGTCGCCGTACCACTTGCCGTTGAGTTGCTGTGCGGCGAACTTGCGTTTCACCAGGTCAGGTGCCCGCCACCGGCCTTTGCCTGGCCGGGTGCTATGCCGGCGGCGCCGCTTGGGGCGAGCCACCATGCCCTGCTCACGCATGATCGCCGCGACGCTGTTCACACTGATGCTCCAGCCTTAATCGCGCAGGTCGGCGTAGATCCGCGGGGACCCGTATTTACCCTTATGCACCGCGAACAGCCGCCCGATGTCCGCGGTCAGTGCCCTGCGACGGGCGTGCCGTGGTGACGGGTCGCCGTGGCGCCACCTGTAAAACCACGACTGCGACACCCCCAACGCCCGACATGTCGTGGCATGCGCGATGCCGTAGTGTGCCCTCTGGGAGTCGATGAACCGCGACATCTCTACTGGCCCATCGCTTCTCGAACCCAGAGGGCGCATGAGCGCTTGAGGACATCACGCTGCATCGCCAGCTCCGCATTCTCCCTTCGAAGCCGGATCAACTCCTGGCGTTCGGACTCACTCAACTCGCCGTCGCCACCGGCATGTCGCCGGCGCTCCTTGGTGCACCAGTGACCTAGCGTGCCCTCGTGGATCCCGAGCTCACGGGCCACCTGCGCGATCGACTTGCCGGTCTGCTGCACGATCTGAACCGCGCCCGCCTTGAAGTCTTCATCGAACTTCCGTCTGTTTGCTGACATCGTCGCCTCCTCAATGACGATGTCTCCACGCTACGAGGGGAAACCCACGGGGTCAGTTTTCACGTGCTGGAGCATCCCGGGTTTGATGCACACCTCGTTTCGTGTGACCGGGGGTGTCCGATCTGACGGTGAGCGTAGTACCTGGATGCACCAAAGGCGATCGGCTGCCCATGATCCATTTTCCTGGCGCCGACTCCCGCCGTCTTTCGCGCGCTCCGGCCCGCAGGTGCTGTCAAGCGTAGTTTGCTTGACGGCGCCGAGGACCGGAGCATGCTTGGCTATGGCGGGATCGAAATCCTTTGGGGGCAGACGCGCGCGCCGCTTACGTTGGTAACAGGCGTGCGTAGTACTCGGCTTCAGCTTCGGCGGGTGGGCGCCGACCAAGGCGGTGCATGAGCCTGGACTCGTTATACCAGCTCACCCATGCCGAGGTCATGTTCTCCAGATCGGAGAGGGTGTCGATAGGCCCGTTGCGAAACGGGGAACCGTCGCGCACGCACTCGGTTTTGTAGAGCCCGATCGTGGCCCACACCACGGTGTCCACAACCGCCAAGCGATAGCTGCGCCACTGCGGCCGCATCCTGCGGCCCCAGGTGAGGTAAATGGCGGCCCAGACGACGAGCAGGTGAATCCCCCAGAAGGCGAGGAACTGGTAGTCGGGAAAGTCTGGACTTTTCAGAACTGGCGTGATCAACGCCTGTGTGCTCAAAACCAGGCCCCAGTAGTAGGTGAGCGCAAAGGCCCAGTGTCGCTGCGACCACAAGGCGTACGCGGCAGCGAGGGTTGCGAGATCGGTCAGGCGCAGCGGTACCGACCGGTCGAGGGTAGGCGGAATCAGTTGGTAGATAACAACCGAGCCGTAGATCGCGCCAGTCAGCACACCGAGAATACGGCCGAGGCGGCGGGCCTGCGATTCGGTCTGCCTGCGCCCGATCCAGACCAGGAGTGCGGCGCCGATCGCGAACACACCAATGGCGACCCAGTGCGACGGGCCGTACGCCGAGAACTCCCGTTGTGTAGCGAGCAGATCCATCAGCTCCGCAGTTTCATCGCTACTTGGCGTAGCAGGTTGGTGGTCGAAGGGAGGGCCCATAGGCCAATTGCGCTGAAGTGAGCTGGCCCGCAGGTCCCTATCGACGCAGCCGCTGCCGCAACTGGTCGACGCTCGCGCGGACCACGTCCAGCTGCTTGGCCACCTGGATTGGTGCGGTGCCGCCTCGCGTATCGCGGGACGACACTGAACCCTCGATCGTCAGCACATTCCGGACCTGCGGCGTCAACTCGGGACTGATGGCGACCAGCTCGTCGTCGCTCAACTCATCCAATCCGACGCCACGCTGCTCGGCGGCCCGCACCGCCGAACCCGCTGCCTCATGCGCGGTCCGGAACGGAACGCCTTGCCGCACTAGCCATTCAGCGACATCGGTGGCCAACGTGTAGCCGGCCGGGGCCAGGGCCGCCATCCGCTCGACATCGAACGTCAGAGTGGCGACGAGTCCTGCCATCGCCGGCAACAGCAGCTCCAGCTGCGCCACCGAGTCGAACACCGGCTCCTTGTCCTCCTGCAGATCCCGGTTGTAGCCCAGCGGCTGGGCTTTCAGGGTCGCGAGCAGCCCGGCCAGGTTCCCGATCAACCGGCCGCACTTACCGCGGGCCAACTCGGCGATGTCGGGATTCTTCTTCTGCGGCATGATCGAGCTGCCGGTCGACCACGAGTCATGCAACGTGACGTAACCGAATTCGGTCGAACTCCAGATGATGATGTCCTCGGCGAGCCGCGACAGGTCCACCGCGATCATCGCGAACACGAAAGCCGCTTCGCCGGCGAAATCTCTTGCGGCAGTGGCATCGATGGAGTTTTCGGCGGCGCAGGAGAAACCCAGCTCTTCGGCGACGGCGTCCGGGTCGAGCCCCAGCGAGGAGCCGGCCAGTGCTCCAGACCCGTACGGCGATACCGCGGTGCGTGTGTCGAGGTCGAGTATGCGGTCCACGTCCCGCAGCAACGGGTGGGCATGTGCGAGCAAATGATGCGCCAGCAGCACCGGCTGGGCGGACTGCAGGTGTGTCTTCCCGGGCATGATCACACCCGGATGCGCGGTCGCCTGAGTGGTCAAGGCGTCGACGACGTCGAGCACCGCCGTGCCGACCCGGCGCGTCGCATCGCGAAGCCACATCCGGAAAAGCGTGGCCACCTGATCATTTCGAGACCGGCCGGCGCGCAGGCGACCGCCCAGGTCGGGTCCGACGCGGTCGATCAGTCCGCGCTCGAGCGCGGCGTGTACATCCTCGTCGGTGGGCAGCGGGCCGAAGCTGCCGTCGGCCACGTCGCATGCGAGGCTGTCCAGCCCGGCCAACAACCCGTCGCGCTGCTCCTCGGTGAGCAGCCCCGCCCGAAACAGCACCCGGGTGTGCGCGCGCGACGCGGTGATGTCGTAGGGCGCCAGTGCCCAGTCGAAATGGGTAGATCTGCTCAGTGCGACCAGCGCGTCGGCCGGCCCGTCGGCGAATCGCCCACCCCACAGCGACCCCTCGTTGGTGCTCACCGGGTCGCCGTTCTTCGGCGAGCAGACGCAAACTTGCTCATGTGCCCGGCGTGTCGGAGGATTGTGTGTCTGCTCGCGAGGCGAGGTCGCGGCGGGCCGCCAACTTCGACGACAGGCCGTGCACGTACACAAAGCCCTTGGCGCTGGACTGGTCGAAGCTGTCGCCCTCGTCGTAGGTCGCCAGGTTGAAGTCGTACAACGACTCGGGGCTGCGCCGGCCGTTGACGGCAATGTGGCCGCCGTGCAACACCATTCGGATTTCTCCGGTCACATGCTCCTGGGTTTTGGCGACAAAGCTCTCCAGCGCCGTTTTCAGTGGCGAGTACCACAACCCGTCGTAGACCAGCTCGGCCCAGCGCTGGTCGGTCAGCCGCTTGAACCGGCCCAGCTCTCGCTCCAGCGTGACGTGTTCGAGTTCGGTGTGCGCAGTGATCAGCACCATCGCCCCCGGCGCTTCGTAAATTTCCCGGCTCTTGATGCCTACCAACCGGTCTTCGACGACGTCGAGCCTGCCGACTCCCTGCGCTCCGGCCCGCTCGTTGAGCTCCGTGATCGCGTTTAGCACCGACACCGGCTTGCCGTCGATCGACACCGGCACACCCCGCGCGAAACCGACGATCACCTCGTCAGGGGTGTTCCAGTTGACGGTGGGATCCTCGGTGTAGGCGTAGACGTCTTTGGTCGGTGCGTTCCACAGGTGTTCCAGGAAACCGGTTTCCACCGCTCGGCCCCACACATTCTGGTCGATCGAGAACGGCGACCGCTTGGTCACGTTGATGGGAATCGCGTTCTCCTCGGCGAACGCGATCGCCTTCTCCCGTGTCCACGCGTAGTCACGGACCGGTGCCAGCACCTGCAGATCCGGTGCCAGTGAGGCGAATCCGACCTCAAAGCGGACCTGGTCGTTGCCCTTGCCGGTACATCCGTGCGCAACGATGCTGCCGCGGTGCTCGCGGGCGGCGGCGACCAGGTGCTTGACGATCAGCGGCCGGCTCAGCGCCGACACTAACGGATATCGATCCATGTAGAGCGCATTGGACCAGATAGCGGGCAGACAGTAGCCCTCGGCGAACTCCTCACGGGCATCGACCACAACCGACTCGACCGCACCGCAGTCCAGCGCGCGCTGACGGACCACCTCCATGTCTTCGCCGCCCTGGCCGAGGTCGACGGCAACCGCGACGACCTCATGACCGGTCTCCTTGCCGATCCAGCTGATTGCCACCGAGGTGTCCAAACCACCGGAATAAGCCAGGATGACGCGCTCGGACATGAACCAGTCTCCTACGTTACTTGAGGTTGTCGATAGCAGCGGCGAGCTCGGCACCGGTCATCGGTTCGCGTGCCGCCACAAAGATGGTGTCATCGCCGGCGATGGTGCCGACGACGTACGGTAGCGCCGCCCGGTCGATCGCGCTGGCCAGGTAGTCGGCTGCGCCCGGCGGGGTGCGCAGCACCGCGAGGTTCCCGGTGGCGTCGGTGGACACCAGCAGCTCGCTCAGCAGCCGTGACAGCCTTCCGGTGCCGCCGGACACTCCACGAACCGGGCTACCGTCTTCGGGTACGACGTACACGCCGACGCCACCGTCGGCGCCGCGCAGTTTCACCGCGCCGAGTTCTTCGAGGTCCCGCGAGAGCGTGGCCTGGGTGACCTCGATGCCGTCGGCGGCCAGCAGCCCGGCCAGCTCGCTTTGACTGCGCACCCGCGCCGACGACAGAATTGCCACGATCCTGGCCTGCCGGGCGGTTCGCGTGACGTCCGGGGCGGTCTTCGGCCCGCTGCGGGACACTGCTCCGCTCCTCCTCATCGCTTCGCTCTGCATCGTCGGCGGTGCGGCGTCATCGGGATCCCTCCAACAGCCACACCAGCAGCGCCTTTTGGGCGTGCAGCCTATTCTCGGCTTCGTCCCACACCGCGCTCTGCGGCCCGTCGATGACCTCGTCGGTGATCTCGTGCCCGCGGTGGGCGGGCAGGCAGTGCAGCACAATGGCTTCCGAATCGGCCCGGGCCAGCAGCCCGGCATCGAGCTGGTAGGGCCGAAACGGCGCCACTCGGTCCAGCCCGTCGGTCTCCTGGCCCATCGACGTCCAGGTGTCGGTGACCAGCACGTCGGCGCCGGTTGCCGCCGCCTCGGCGTCCACGGTCACTCGCACCGACGCCCCGGTGGCGGCCGCCCGCCGCCGCGCGGCGGCCAGCACCTCTGGGTCGGGGGCGAATTCTTGCGGGGCGGCGATCGTGACGTGCAGCCCGGCGGTGGACCCGCCCAGCAGCAGCGAGTGCGCCATGTTGTTGGAGCCGTCGCCGAAGTAGGCCAGCGTCAGGCCCTGCAGCGACCCTTTGCGCTCGGCGATGGTCTGCAGGTCGGCCAAGACCTGGCAGGGGTGGAACGCATCGGAGAGCGCGTTGATCACCGGTACCGTCGCGGTTGTGGCCATCGCGGTCAGCCGATCCTGGCCGAACGTGCGCCAGACAATGGCGTCGACGAAGCGGGACAATACTTTTGCGGTGTCTGAGAGGCTTTCGTCGCGGCCCAGCTGGGTGCTGCGACCGTCCACGACCACGGCGTGCCCGCCCAGTTGGGCGATGCCCATCTCGAACGAGAATCGGGTGCGGGTGGAGTTCTTGTCGAAGATGACCGCGACCCCACGCGGCCCCTCCAGCGGCCGGCGGCTCAACGGGTCCTTTTTCAGTTCGGCGGCCAGCTCGAGGACTTCGGCCTGTTCGTGCGGCGAGAGGTCGTCGTCGCGCAGGAAATGCCGGGTCATCGTGTTCCTCCTGCGGCATCGAGGATGGCGGGCAGCGCGGTGACGAAGGCGCCGATCTGGTGTTCGGTGATGATCAGCGGCGGTGCCAACCGCAGGACATCGGGAGCGGCGGCGTTGATCAGGAAACCGGCGGCGCGGGCAGCACTCTCGGCTTGTTTCGCGGCCGGTGCGCGTAACACCACTCCGCACAGCAGGCCGCGGCCGCGGACATGGTCGACCAGGGGATGGTTCAGCGATTCGATGCCGTGGCGCAGCGTTTTCCCCAGCGCCTCGGCGCGCCGGACCAGGTCGTCGCCGGCCAGCGCCCGCAGCACCGCCAACGCCGCCGCCGCACAGATCGGATTGCCGCCGAACGTGCTGCCGTGCATGCCGGGCGTGAGCAGCCGCGCGGCCGGCCCGACCGCCAGGCACGCACCGATCGGCAACCCGCCGCCCAGCCCCTTCGCCAGCGTCACCACATCGGGGGTGATGCCGTCGTGTTGGTAGGCGAAAAACCTTCCGGTACGGCCCATTCCGGTCTGCACCTCGTCGAGCACCAGCAGCGCCCCGTGCTGCGCCGTGATGTCGCGCGCCGCCGCCAGATAACCGTCCGGCGGGACGACGACTCCACTCTCCCCCATGATCGGCTCCAGAAACACCGCGGCGGTGTCGTCGTGCACCGCGGCGGTCAGCGCGTCGGCGTCACCGTACGGCACATGCGTGACGTCGCCGGGCAGCGGCGCGAACGGAGCCTGCTTGGCCGGCTGCCCGGTGAGCGCCAGCGCGCCCATCGTCCGGCCGTGGAAGGCTTCTTGTGCCGCAACGATTTTCTTGCGCCCGGTCAGCCGGGACAGTTTGAACGCCAGCTCGTTGGCCTCGGTGCCGGAGTTGCAGAAAAACACCCGGGTCGCGGCTCGCATTTGTGCACTGCCGCCCACCAGCTCGACCAGAGCCTCCGCCAGGGCAATGCCGGGTTCGGTGGCATAGAGGTTGGAGGTGTGCCCCAACGTCGAGATTTGCCGGGTCACCGCGTCGATGACGGCCGGGTGCCGATGGCCGAGAACGTTGACGGCGATGCCGCCGAGCAGGTCCAGATAGGAGCTGCCGTCCACGTCGGTGACCACCGCGCCATCGCCGCTGACCAACGCGATCGGCGGGGTGCCGTAGTTGTTCATCATCACCGCGGACCACCGCTGCTGCATGGTCTCGGTGTGCGTCTGACTCACGCTTTCACCACCTTGGTGCCCGTGCCCGCGTCGGTGAAAAGTTCGACCAACACGCAGTGTTCGACGCGACCGTCGATGATGTGCGCGCTGGGCACCCCACCGCCGACGGCGTGCAGACAGGCTTCTACCTTGGGGAACATGCCCGCCTGCACACTGGGGAGCAGTTGCGCCAGGGTGGTGGTGTCGATTTCGCTGACCAGCGAATCGGGGTCCGGCCAGTGGGTGTAAAGGCCTTCGACGTCGGTGAGCATCAGCAGCTTTTCGGCTCCCAGCGCTTCGGCCAGCGCCGCGGCGGCGGTGTCGGCGTTGATGTTGTGCACCACGCCATCGGTGTCCGGCGCTAGCGTGGAGACAACCGGGATACGGCCTGCGGCGATGAGGTCGAGCACCGCGGCGGTATTGACGCGATCGACATTTCCGACCAGGCCGATATCGGTGGTCACCCCGTCGACGGTGACGCTGCGCCGCACCGCCGTGAACAGTTGTGCGTCCTCGCCGGTGATCCCGACCGCGTAGGGACCGTGCGCGTTGATCAGGTTGACCAGCTGCCGCCCCACCTGGCCGAACAACACCATGCGCGCCACGTCGAGGACTTCGGGCGTGGTGACCCGGAATCCGCCTTTGAAGTCACCGGCGATGCCGAGCCGCTGCAGCATCGCGCTGATCTGCGGTCCTCCGCCATGGACGACGACGGGATGGATGCCGCAGTTGCGCAGGAATGCCATGTCGGCGGCGAACGCGTACCGCAGGGTGTCGTTGGTCATCGCGTGGCCACCGTACTTGATCACGACGATCTTGCCGTGCAGTTGCTTGAGCCAGGGCAAAGCTTCGGCCAGCACCTGGGCCTTGACCTGAGTGGGAACTTCACTCATGAGCTGTAGGCCGAATTCTCCTCGACGTAACCGTGCGACAGGTCAGTGGTGCGGATCGTCGCCTGGCCGCTGCCGAGCCCGAGGCCGACGGTGACGTCGATGTCGGCGCCGGAAAGGTCGACCTCACGAGCGCCCGGCACCCCGGTGCCGTTGTCGAAGACCGCAGAGCCGTTGAACGACACGCTGATCCGGTCAGGGTCGAGCCGGAAGGGCGCCATCCCGACAGCCGCGACCACGCGACCCCAGTTGGGGTCAGAGCCGAACAGCGCGGTCTTGACTAGGCTGTCGCGGGCGACGGTCCGGGCGACGGCCAGCGCGTCGTCCTCGCTGGGTGCCCCGGTCACGGTCACGGTGACCCGCTTGGTGGCTCCTTCGGCATCGGCCTGCAACTGGGCGCACAGATCGTCGCAGACCCGTAGCACTGCCTCGTCGAAATCAGCTTGGCTGGGAGCGATTTCGCTCGCGCCGGAGGCCAGCAGCAACACCGTGTCGTTAGTGGAGCAGCTGCCGTCGATGTCGAGGCGGTTGAACGTGGCCGCCGCGGCCCGCCGAAGCGCCGACTCGAGCGCGTTGGACTCGGCGACGACGTCGGTAGTCAGCACGCACAGCATGGTCGCCAACGACGGAGCCAACATGCCGGCGCCCTTAGCCATCCCACCGACGGTCCAGTTGCCCGGGTGATGCAGCGCAACCTGTTTGGGCACAGTGTCGGTGGTCATGATGGCCCGGGCCGCCTCTTCCCCGCCGGTCAGTCCACCGGCCAACTCGTGTACCACGTCGACGACACCGGCGAGCACCTTGTCCATGGGCAGCCGGTCGCCGATCAACCCGGTGGAGCAGACGGCCACCTCGATCGCCCCGGTTTCGGTGCCCCACTCCGACAACGCGGCGGCCACCGCCTCGGCGGTGGCGTGGGTGTCCTGGAATCCGGGGTGGCCGGTGCAGGCGTTGGCGCCGCCGGAATTCAGGATCACAGCGCGCAGCCGGCCGGTGGTCAGCACCTGCTGGGTCCACAGCACCGGTGCAGCCTTGACCTGATTGCGGGTGAACACCCCTGCGGCCGTGTAGTCCGGGCCCTCGTTGAACACCAGCGCCAGGTCCGGGGCGCCGGACGCCTTGATTCCGGCAGCAATACCGGCTGCCCGGAAACCGGCCGGGGCGGTGACCCCCTGCGTGCGCACCAGCCGCGCGGTGTCGGCCCGAGTCATGGGGCTACTCCGATCACCGACAGCCCCTCGGTTTCCGGCCAGCCCAACGCCAGATTCATCGACTGCACCGCGGCGCCGCCGGCGCCTTTGACCAGGTTGTCGATGGCAGCGATGGCGATGAACGTCGCGGCGTCCTCGTCGACCGCGACCGCGATCTGCGCGGCGTTGCTGCCGATAACCGCGCCGGTGCTCGGCAGCTGCCCCTCCGGCAGCAGGTGAATGAAAGGTTCTCTGTCATAAGTCTTTTCATAAGCGGCCCGCAGCGCTGACAGGGGTGCGCGAGTGGGTGCGGTGCAGGTGGCCAAGATGCCGCGCGAGGTCGGGATGAGCACCGGAGTGAACGACACGGTGACGTCGCGCTCGGTGACCGCCTTGAGCCCCTGCACGATCTCGGGGGTGTGCCGGTGAGCGCCGGCGATGTTGTAGGCTCGGGCCGAGCCGATGACCTCAGACCCGAGCAGGTCGGTTTTGGCCGCACGCCCGGCCCCTGAGGTGCCGCTGACCGCGACCACGGTGACGGCCGGGTCGACGAGGTCTTCGGCGACTGCGGGAAACAGCGCCAACAGCGCCGCGGTCGGGTAGCAGCCGGGTACCGCAATACGGCGGGCAGCCCGAAGCCGCTCCCGTGCGCCGGGCAGTTCGGGCAGTCCGTACGGCCAGCTGCCGGCGTGCGTGGACCCGTAGAACCGCTGCCATACGGTGGCGTCGGTGAGCCGGAAGTCCGCACCGCAGTCCACGACGAGCGGCACGGGGCCGAGCTGGTCGGCCAGCGCCGCCGAATGCCCGTGTGGAAGACCGAGGAAGACCACGTCGTGGTCGCGCAGCAGGTCGGGATCGGTCGGCTCGATCACCCGATGGGCCAGCGGCATCAGATGCGGATGGAATTCGGCCAGCATGCTGCCCGCGCTGCTGGCTGCGGTCAGCGCCCCGATCGTCAGCCGGCCGTCGGCGTAGGCCGGGTGGCCGAGCAGCAGCCGCAAGATTTCGCCGCCGGCGTAGCCGCTGGCACCGGCTACCGCGACCCGCGTCGTCCGAATCACCCCGCCAATTTTGCATTGTTATGCATATGATTGCAAGTTAATACTAACCCGGGCCCTCGGCGCCTCGGGAATGGTCCCCGACCACGGGCGCCGCCCTCGCTCAGGACGCAGCCCGGCACAACTGATCGCGCACGGTCCAGTCGGTATCCGCACGGAATTCAGGTACGCAACACCGCACCGACCCGCTCGGCGGCGCAGCGCACCCCCGCGTCGCGGGCCGCGCTGGCTTCATCCTCGGTCAGCGTGCGATCCGGCGCGCGGAACCGCAGCGCAAACGTCAACGATTTGCGACCGTCGCCGATTTGTGGGCCGGTGTACACGTCGAACAGCCGGATGTCCTCGAGCAGTTCGCCCGCGCCGTCACGCAAGGCGTCCAGGACCGCCTGGGCGGCCACATCGACGTCCACGACCAGGCTGACGTCCTGGAACACCGCCGGGAACGGCGATACCCGGGGCGCCGGCAAGGACTCGACAATCGGCATCGCGTCGAGATTCAACTCGACCGCGCAGGTGCCCTGGGGCAGTTCACAACGCTCGATCACCGCAGGATGCAGTTGACCCGCGTGGCCGATGACTTTCCCTTCGCGGGGATCACCGACGAGCACCTCGGCGCACCGGCCCGGATGCCAGGGCAGGTACCGAGCCGCCCGCAACGCGACGTCGACCCCGCCGGCACGGGCGACGATCCGAACCGCCTCGAAGGCATCGGCTGCCTCGACCGGCCGGCCGGGGCCCCACGGGCCGCGGGGCTCGCGCAGGCCTGCCAACGCCACGGCCACGTGTTGCGGCTGACGCGGCAGCGACGCGTCGAGCAGGGCGATTTCGTTGTCGGTAGGCCGGCGGTCCACCGGAATCAGTCCGACCCCGCGGGTCTGCTCGTTCGGCTGGACCACCTGCGCGATGGCGAACAACGCTACATCGACGAGGCCGCGAGACACGTTGCGGCCCAGAGCTTCCAGCAGCCCCGGCAACAGCGTGGTGGCCAGCTCCGGGCGGTCGGCTTCCAACGGGTTGAGCACCTGGGTAGTGATGCGGCGCGGGTCGTCGGCGGGCAGCCCCCATGCGTCGAACACGCCGGCGGGCAGGAACGGGGTGGGGATCACCTCGACATAGCCCGACAACGCCAGCGATTTGCTGACTGCGCGGCGGCGTCGCTGGGTATCGGTGAGTCCGCGTCCGGCCGGTGCCGACGGCAGCACCGACGGGATCACTTCCAGCCCCTCCAGCCGCAGCACCTCTTCGACCAGGTCGGCAGGTTGCAGCAGATCGGGGCGCCAGCTCGGCGGCGTCACGGTCAACATGGCGTCCCCGGTTACCGACGCGCCGATCTGGGTCAGCCGCCGGGCCGTGGTGCCCGCCGAGTATGCCACGCCGGCGATACGGTCCGGCAGGTCGGCGGCGATCTCGATGGGCGGCATCGACCAGTTGTCACGCGGCGGGTCGCCCCGCCAATCGGTCAGCGCCGGAGAGATGGCGCCGCCGGCGATCTCGGCAAGCAGCGCCGCGCAGCGGTCCAGCGCCACCACCGAGATGGCCGGGTCGACCGCGCGCTCGTAACGCCGGGCAGCCTCACTGGGCAAATGCAGCCGCCGCTGAGTGCGCGACACCGCCGCGGGATCCCAGACCGCGGCCTCCAGCAGCACGTCGGTGGTGTCGTCGCGCATCTCGGTGCTACCCGAACCCATGACCCCGCCGATCGCCGCGGTCGCGACGTCGTCGACGATCAGGACATCGGTCGGTTCCAGCCGGCGCTCGATGTCGTCGAGGGTGACGACGGTCTCGCCAGGCTGAGCGAACCGTACCTGCAAGCCTCCGGTGATGCGCTTGAGATCGTGCGCGTGCATAGGATGACCCAATTCGAGCATCACGTAGTTCGTCGCGTCGACCGCCGGTGAGATCGCCCGGATACCCGAGAGCAGCAGCCGTCGCTGAAGCCACCACGGCGACACCGCGCCGGGATCGATTCCGGTGACCGGGCGCAACGCGAACCGGCGCACTCCGGTGCCGGGTTGCACGCTCAGCGGCCACGCCGGACCTTGCGCGGGCAACGGCGGCACCACGTCGCTGGAGGCCGGATCGGTGAAGTCCAGGTCGTAGGCGCAAGCGATCTCGCGCGCGAGCCCGCGCAGCGACATGCAGTAGCCGCGATCCGGGGTGATGGCCAGGTGGAACACCACGTCGTCGAAACCAACCACGTCGACACCGTCGGCCCCGGGCTCGGCCGTTCCGGGTGGTAGCACCAAAATACCGGAATGGTCTGCAGCCAAACCTAGTTCGGCCGCCGAGCAGAGCATCCCGTTCGACGTGCGGCCGTAGGTCTTGCGGGCGGTGATCGCGAAGCCGCCAGGCAGAACGCTACCCGGAAGTGCAACCACGACGAGGTCGCCAGCCACGAAATTTGTTGCTCCACAGATTATTTCGCGCAGTGTAGGCTCGCCGACATCAACCAGGCAGGCGCGGATCGGCTTCTTGAACTCGGGGAGCTCTTCGATATGGGTTACCCGCCCGATAATCAGCGGACCGCTGACCGGTCCGAGTCGGATCACCTCCTCGACCTCGTGGCCAATGCGCAGCAGCGTCTGCTCGAGCTCATCGGGGGTCACATCCCAACCCGGGGAGTTCCCTGCTCCGCCGTTGACTACGTCCCGCAACCAGCTGTACGGGACACGCATCAGGCCCCCACTCCGAACGGCAGCGAGAACCGCACGTCGCCTTCGACCATGTCCCGCATGTCGGGTATGCCGTTGCGGAACTGCAGCGTGCGTTCCAACCCCATGCCGAACGCGAAGCCCGAATAGACGTCCGGGTCGATGCCGGCGCTGCGCAACACAGGGGGGTTCACCATGCCGCATCCGCCCCATTCCACCCAGCCGGCGCCGCCCTTCTTGTTGGCGAACCACACGTCGACCTCGGCTGACGGCTCGGTGAAGGGGAAAAAGTGCGGCCGGATCCTGGTCTGGGCGGACGGCCCGAACTGGGCGCGGGCGAACGCATCCAGCGTGCCGCGCAGATGGGCCATCGACAGACCCCGATCCACTGCCAAGCCCTCGACCTGGTGGAACACCGGGGTGTGGGTGGCGTCGAGCTGGTCAGTGCGGAAGGTGCGGCCGATCGAAATGACGTAGACCGGCAGCTCGCGCTGCAGCAGGGCGCGGATCTGCACCGGCGACGTGTGGGTGCGCAGCAGCAGCCGAGAACCCTCCGGCGCGATGTAGAACGAGTCTTGCTCGCTGCGTGCCGGGTGATCGGTGGGAAAGTTCAGCGCGTCGAAGTTGAACTGCTCGGTCTCGACTTCAGGGCCGTCGGCCAGTTCCCAGCCCATCGCGATGAAGGTGTCGGCGATGTGGTCGGCCAATATCGTGATCGGGTGCCGCGCGCCGATGGGCTGGCGGGTCGACGGCAAGGTGACGTCGATACGTTCGGCGATCAGCACCGCGGCGTCCCGCTCGGCGCGCAAGGTCGCCAGCCGCTCGTCGTAGCTGCGCTGGGCGTCGCTGCGGGCAGAGTTCACCAGCCGGCCGGCGGCGGCGCGGTCGGATGTGGGCAGGGTGGCTAGCGCCTGGCGGGCCAGCGCCAGCGGTGCTCGGTCGCCAAGGTGCTCGGTTTTTGCGCGGGCCAGGGCATCGAGATCGGCCGCGCTTGCAAAAGCGTGCCGGGCCGCCTTAACAGCGTCGGCCAACGCCTGCGGTGACAGGTCGACGGGGTGGCTACCCACGCGGCGACACGCTCCTTGCTGATGACGGGATGCTGGCCGGTCACGAAGGTGACCAAATGCTGATCATAGGTGATCGGCGTAGCCCGGCCCCGGCGCGGCAGATCGGTACGATCAGCCCGGCTACGAGCCGGCCGGCGCGGGCACCGGTAGCCGACGACGCATCGGGCGGGCGCGGACGCTCGCCTCGGCGGCGGCGGCACCCAACCCGCCGAGGCCGACGCCGGCCAGCACCGACCACGCGGTGTGCGCCAACATCAAAAACCCGAACGCCGCCCCGACGCCGAGCAGCATGTAGCGCACCGGCGTCCAGGTAACCGGTCCGGTGAACCGGCTCGCGACCAGCACGCCCAGCACCAACGCGATGGCGTGCCCGGCATTGGTGAAATCGGCACTGGCGAGCGCAGCCGCCACACCCGCCGGCACCCACCAGCCCACCCAGGCCGGACGCCACCGCGGCGAGACCGCCGCGGTCAGCGCGCCGAGCACCGCCACGGCGCCATAGCTCATGCCGACGTCGCTGGCCCGCGCAATCGACAACGGCAGCCAACCGAGCTTGATGGCCGTGGCAATACCGCCCGCCACCAGCAGCGTCGCACCGATATGTCCGGTGACCAATACCATGGTCAACCGCGCGCTGCGCCACAACAGTTCGGCCAGCGCGAGCAGACAGACCAGGCCGGGCAGCCAGACATAGATCGGACCGGCGTCGGTGACAAAGGCGCTGCCCAACAGCGTTCCCAGATGCCCGTGTGCCAGGTTGTGCACGTTGGTACTCGCGTTGCGAATGACCTGGGCCTGCACCTGAGGTCCGAGCATCAGAAGAGTGCCGCTCACCGCCATCAGCGTCGCCGCATAGCCGATCGTCAACCGAATCCGGGCCAGCCGCGTCACGAGGTCGAAAATCATCGCCCTCCACTATGCCTGCAGTCCGTCGTCGACTGCATCGTCGGCACCTGGCAACTCCCTGACAGTTTTTCGGACCCGCTTGGCGGCCGCCGAGGCACAACCGACGAAATCATAGACAACGTGCGTTGTCAACATTATCGTGGGATTCGATAATGCACGCGGGAGGTCGCGATGACGACGACAATGACGACGACAATGACGCGGTCGATGACGTCCACCGGGCCGGGGGTGGCCGCCCAGACCGCTCCGCTCGGGCCGGACTCTCTGACCTGGAAGTATTTTGGTGATTTGCGTACCGGGATGATGGGCGTGTGGATCGGCGCGATCCAGAACATGTATCCCGAACTGGGCGCCGGAGTCGAGGAGCATTCGATCCTGCTGCGTGAACCACTGCAACGGGTGGCCCGCTCGGTGTATCCGATCATGGGCGTGGTGTACGACGGCGACCGGGCGGCACAGACCGGCGAACAGATCAAGAAATACCACCGCACGATCAAGGGTGTCGACGCAGCCGGGCGCCGCTACCACGCACTCAACCCCGAGACTTTCTACTGGGCCCACGCCACCTTTTTCATGCTGGTGCTCAAGGTGGCCGAGTACTTCTGCGGCGGATTGACCGAAGCCGAGAAACGTCAACTGTTCGAGGAGCATGTGCAGTGGTACCGGATGTACGGGATGAGCATGCGGCCGGTACCGAAAAGCTGGGAGGCGTTTCAGCAATACTGGGACCACGTGTGCCGGGACGTGCTGGAGATGAATCGGGCCACGCTGGACATCTTCCAGCTACGCATCCCCAAGCCGAAGTTCGTGCTGATGCCCACGCCGCTATGGGACCAGTTGTTCAAGCCGTTGGCGGCCGGTCAGCGCTGGATCGCGGCCGGGCTTTTCGACCCGCCCGTTCGGGAGAAAGCCGGAATGCGTTGGACTCCCGGCGACGAGGTATTACTACGGCTCTTTGGCAAAGCGGTCGAGCTGGCTTTTTTGGCAGTGCCCGACGAGATCCGGTTGCATCCGCGCGCGTTGGCCGCCTACCGCCGGGCAGCGGGCCGGATTCCGGCTGACGCTGCGCTGGTAGAGGCACCACGATTCATGGCGCCGCCGCGGGACCGCCGCGGACTGCCGATGCACTACTTCCCGCCCGGAAGAACGATCATCGAACGCGCCGGATCGCTGCTGCACACCACGTTCGCGCTGGCTGGCCTGCGTCCCGTCGGGGGCCACGGCACGGCGGCGTGAGCTATCCGGGGACCAGTCGCTGTGCCCGCGAACTCCGATAAAGACAGATGGCCGCGGCCGCAGCGACGTTGAGGCTTTGAGCGCTACCCGACATGGGAATCCGCACCCGGTGATCGGCCCGCCTGGCCAGCTGCGCTGACAACCCGCGGGATTCGGACCCGAACAGCCATGCCGTGGGTCGGCTCAGCTCTGCGGCCTCGAGCGACACTTCGCCGTCCACGGTGGTCGCCAGCACCTGCAACCCGGTGGTGTCGACCGCCACGATGATGGGACCACCTTGACCAGGGTTTAGCCAGTCTCATGGGACCACCCGTTTGCCAGTGATGGGACCACCGGCGTGTCGTCGCCGGGGTCAGCTCGATTACTGG
>Ga0078972_1006324_pt1 | contig 28350 bp, 28 predicted proteins | sample YelNatPaOPGAMG01_FD_67568 | JGI IMG/M metagenome (GOLD analysis project Ga0078972, IMG submission 67568) | Hot spring thermophilic microbial communities from Obsidian Pool, Yellowstone National Park, USA - OP-RAMG-01 (SPADES assembly) (version 2) | ecosystem: Environmental > Aquatic > Thermal...
TTGTCGAAATAAAATTCAGCATGAGTCCTTCTTATGCTTTGCAAATCTTGAAAAGAGTTTCATCAAGATTGTTTTTTCAATTTCATGAGAGAGCAAAGATTAAGATATCCCAAAGGACATTCATGAAGTCATGGAAAATTTATTGCTTCGTTGGGATTTATTCAGCTTGAGAGCGCAAGGAATTATGTAAGAAATCAAGACGAGCATCGCAGAAGCCTTGCCCTTTAAGGCAAGAAACAGTGAACTAAAAAAAGATACAAAAATTTAAAAGTTATATTTTATTAAATTTTTTATGGATCTAAAAAAAAGAGTATTTACTAGTTTGTTAATCATAATTTTTCTAACTTTAATATTCTATTTTATAACAGAGACTATAACAAAAAAAACAGGATATTTTATTCTAGAAACAGAAAAAACCAATGATTTTAAAAATTGTCTATTAGATAAAAATATAACTCTTTATATTAATTCGTATTCTCCAGAAGAAACTATAAACAAAATAAAAATTTATGAATATATAGATAGTGTAAAAATATTTAACTGTTATAGGAACAAAGATTTTTGTTTATCAAAAGGAATAAATACTTTTCCAGCTTGGATAATTAACAACAAAAAAATCGAAAGAGATATAACATTTTCAGAACTTGAAGAATTAACAGGATGCAAAAAAATTAAAGCTTAGGAGGTAAATAGATAAAATGGTTTCAGTTGACAAAGAAAAATGTATAGGTTGCGGAACTTGTGTAGCTATATGCGAAGAGGTCTTTGAACTAAAGAACAACAAATCTCATGTGAAGAAAGGGAAAGAAAAATCAAAATCACCTTGTGTTAAAGAAGCTGCTCAATCTTGCCCAACAGGAGCAATAAAATTATAATTTAAAATTGTTAAATTATAAAAAATCTAAAATCTTACCTTATTTTTTTAAACTAACTACAATAATTGTAATCGCAGTTATTATCAACAAAACTAAAATCATGATTATTAACCAATAACCATATTCGTTAGTTTTAACCTCCTCTAATCTTTGTTTTCCTATCCTTTCAACTTTACTCTCAAAAAAAGTATAGTTTTCAGGAACATTGGTATAAAAAACAGGAACAATTTCTTCTTGCTCCTCTACAAAAGGATTTTTTATAGAAACACACTTTCCGTTATAACATCTATCTTTACACTCTTCTAAAAATTCTGATTTTTTTTCTTTTACGCACACTCCGTTTTTACAAGAAAAATCAAAAAAATCTTTGTAAACTTCTCTTCCATCGCAATACTTTTCAGAATAGTAATCTTCTCCACAATCGCTGTCTACATAACATTGAGATAAGCATAATCCATTCAAGCACCTAAATGAACAATTCTCTATATTTCTATTTTCACTGATATTGTAGCATTTACTATCTATTGTTCCAGGATTTAAACATCTAAAATTTAAATAAATATCATAAACACTGTTGTTCTGACAAAATCTCTGATTCAAAAATCTGTTTTCTCCACAATCAGAATCTTTAAAACATGCTATATCTTTACAAGAACCATTGTAACAACTTTGATTTGCTGTACATGTTAATTTTAATCTTGCTTCACTAGAATTGCTACAATAACTTCCAGATGTTCCAGGATTGTTACATTTAAATGTTACAAAATTCTGATAAACACTATTGTTTTTACAGAACAATCCATCAACAAATCCATCAATTCCACAATCAGAATTCTTAAAACATTTTATTTCATAATGTTTACAATAACTATCAACTGTTCCAGGATTAACGCATTTGTCTTCTGTTGAAACATTGTTGTCATCACAATCAGAATCTTTAGAACAATTTATTTTAACACATTTTTTATTTATGCAAATACTTCCAATTTCACAATCAGAACTATCTATACACTCAACACACGAACCAAAATAACATTTTTTAGAACAGCTTTCAACTAATTTTTCTTCTTTTCTTAATTCCTGAAAACATTTTCCATCAGAACATCCTTTGTCATAGCAAATCCTTGATGTATAAATACTGTTATTTTTGCAATAGTTCTGGGAAAAATTCTCACAATAACTTTCTCCGCAGTCCTTTATTAATAGTTGGTTAATTTCTATAGTACAATAACTCTCTGTTGTTTTTGGATTTATACACTTTGCCTTCTGATAATTCTTAAAAATGTCGTTATTAAAACAGAATTCATTTCCAAAAAAACCAGTGAATCCACAATCGTTATCATTTATACACTTAATTCTTTCATGAATACAGGTGTTTTGCTGAGTACCTGGATTTAAACATTTATCAAGAGTATAATCATTATTATCATCGCAATCTTCATTTTTAGAACAAATTACTTCATACTCAAAATCATCTTTATTTTTACATTCTGGATCATGAACTCTTTCATCATCATCCCATGGACTAACACAACCATCATCTTGCGGATAATCTATTTTTCCATCTCCATCATTATCTATACCATCATTACATTTTGCAAGTTTATTTTTACAGTATATATTACTTAACCATAAATTTCCTGCAGAACACGCATTTATTAAATCAAAATCTTTTTTCATAGAATTCCATTTAGCATTAAAATTATCATTACAAGAAGCCCATCCACATCTTCCATAAATTGCGCTATAACAAGAATAACTAATCAAAGTTGAATAACCAGCAATTTTGCAGACTTGTTTTGCTGTTTCTTCATCATTATTGAGAGCACCTGCACCGTTATACTGATCCGGTATCTTGATATAACCAAACAAATCTTTTTTTGAATTAACTAAAGATCTAATAGAGAAAGGATCATTAAAAGAATACCATATTAAACCGTTATCAGGATTTAACTCAACTAAAGTATCTATTTTTCCATCCCCATCATTATCTATCCCATCCGAACACTGAGGTAAAGCAAAGACTAATTCTAAACTTGCTACAATCAGTAATATTAAAAAAATATAAAATTTTAATTTGCTTGGCTTTAGGGGATTCATTAATCCTCCTATCACCTCAGATATAGCCAAAACCTTAGAATAGTTTATAAATACTATTATTTTAAAAAGTATATTTTAATTAATATCTTTTAGAAATTATTTTTCTTTCCATAGATTTTCTTATAAAATGAACAACTTCTCCTATTATATAAAGTCCCATAACCAAAAGAGAAATCCATCCTTTTTTCGTAAAGAAAAGTATTATCAAAACAGCTAAAATTCCTATTAGAATAAAATAAAAAAAAATCTTTAAAATACTTCTTGTTACAAAATTGAAATCATTTATAAAATTCAAAATTTTTTTAAAAAATTCTTCTATTAAGAGCTGCATAAAGTTACCTAATTTTAATATCTTTATAACAAATAATTGTTATTTAAATTTTTGCACAACTTTTTCTATAAAAATCATACTCTCAATTTCCCATCTTGCCAATCTTTTATAATCAAGAAAGAAGCACGATTTTCGTCTAATTCTCCTCCTTTAATAAGAAACCTTTTCTTTTCTGCTATTTTTTTTATCACACTTTCGGAGTCTTTGTTTTTGATTTCTTCAGAAGTTATGTTTATGCCATATAATCTTTCTAATTCTTTTTTGTTTTTTTCTAAAAAATACCTTATTATAAAATTACTTACCTTTAAAGGCTCTTTTAATTTTTCAATATTCTTTGCTCCTATTAAAGCAATTTTTATTTCATCTTCGTTTTTTAAAGGAACAACACCCGGAGTATCTATTAATTTAATTTCATTCGTTACTTTAATCCAATGTATTCCATGGGTAGTTCCAGCTTTTTTAGATACTTTCGTCTTTTTTCTATGAGCAAGGAAATTTATTATTGAGGATTTTCCAACATTCGGATAACCAACAACACTAACAACTATATCAGCTTTTGCCAATCTAGCTTTTCCTAAAAGCTCTTCTGGAATCTCTGATTTTCCGTATTTTTTAAAAATTTTTTTTATAGCCAAAAGTAGAATCTTAAAAGATTTCTTATTTTTTTTAGAAACAAAAACTACTTCCCCCTCTTTTTTTAATTTTTTTATTTCTTTTTTCAATTTCTTTTTTGAAACAAGATCGCTCTTGTTAACAACAAAAATAACATTTTTTTTATAATCTTTAATTAAACTTTCTAATTCTTTATTTCTTGAAAACTCTATTAATCTAGAATCAAGGACTTCTAAAACTATGTCAGATTCTTTGACAACTCTAGAAACTAGATCCCAGTAAGGTTCTATATTTGTGTTTTTCATTCTATTATAAACTAATATATAAATATTTAAAAAATATCTTATCTTTTGTAATAAATGGGCTCTGAAGAGCTATCAAAAATAAACAGAAGAGAACTCTTTCAATTAGGAGCCTTTTCTTTAGCGAATATTTTATACAACTCTTCTTTAGCTGAACAAAATGATGAAAGAGATTTGTTGACAATACCATTAACAGAATACAATAAGGAAGAACATTCAGATATAGAAAAATACAACGAACTAGCAAGAGAATTTATGGACATTTTAATAAAAAAAGGCAAATTCATTCCATCGCGAAAAGAATGGCTTAGAGAAAAGGTGGATCATTACTCAGGCATATGGGATATAAAAAGGGCATATGATATTATGCAAAGAGAGGTTTTAAGAGAAAAAGACCCAGAAGAATATATTAAAAGATTTATAAAAAACAAAAAAGAGGCTGAAATAGCAAAAAACATAGACTTAAGATCTCTAAACTCTGTACGCATTTTAGACTTAAGGAATTACACTACTATAGATTGTCTTCAAAGATTTTTAAAAAGATTTTATGAAAAACAAGAAAAAGAAGATTTTCTATTTTTCCCATGGAAAGTAAATTTTAAAAAACCTGATTTATCAGACAAACTATCTTTGTACGATGAAATAGTGCTATCTTTTGGAAGCCCTTTTAACGATCCAAGGAATATTTCATATCCTCCAGCTATCCCCTCAGGACTGGGTCTAGAGTTTGGTCCATCTTTCAGTGATCTCAGAGAAATAGTTCCTCCTCCTGGTTTTGATTTAGAAGTTCAAGATAGAGCTTTATCAGAAAGAGAAATCAAAGAATTAACAGATCTTCTTACTAACCCGGAATTCATAAAAAGTGAAAAAGAAAAAAAGGACTATAATGAACTTTCAAGAGAATTCATGAACGAATTAATAAAAAAGGGAAAATTCAGTTTACCTAAAAAAGAATTTTTAAGAAATTATTTTCACAAGCCTTATGAATTTGACATCGGAAATCTAAAAAGAATGATAACTAAGTACTTTCAAGAATATACTGATAATGGAAAAACTATAGATGATTATATAGAGAAAATAGAATCTGAAGTTGGATTTAGAGAATCAAAAGATATTCTAGAAAAAGAATTTTTAAGAATTCAAGATCCTGAAAAATACTTAAGGACTTATATAAAAAATGAAAACGAATCTAATGCCATAAGAAAAATAGATGTAAATGAGAGAGAAACTATCTATGACTTGTACCCTCCAAGTTTAAAAGCAACATCAACTGAAAATTTCTTTGATTATATAAAAGAAATATTAAATAAAAAAAATGAAGATAAAAAAGAAATAGAAAGAGAGATAGAAAAAATTAGGAAGGATGCACTAAATGGAACTCTCTCTCTAGGGAGTAAAACAAAATTTTTATCTTCTTATATCACTTTAGAATATTCAGGATTCTCAGGTATGGCAATAATCTATACACTCTCTCCTTACAAAATAGATTTAAATAGAGAATTAAATTACAATTTAGATTTATCAGACAAGATACATTTTCACAAACTCTTGCATGAAATTTTCTTCCTTGAATATATTAAAATAAGCTAATAATAAGATTTTAAAAAATATATTTTCTAATTGCTGTACGGAATTACACAAGGCAATCTTTTATTTTTACAATAATCCTGATATTCCGCTAATCTTTTATAATAATCATATCTTTTTTCATCTAAAACCCCTTGTCCAACTCCTCTTGCTCCTATTATTCCAGAGAATACAGCTCCTCCTTCATTCCTATATTTTTGGAAATCGTTTACATCAAATGGATATCCAGCATCATTTATCCAATTACCTCCTTGATAACTGTACCAGTTGTTATAGTATAATCTCCTGCTAACATCTCTATCAAAATTAAGTATATGATCTGCTTGAAGATTTCTAAAAGCTTTAGCAACCTCTGGTTTAATTCCTTCGATTTTATTACCATCTACATATATACCATCACTCCTAAACTCTAGAGTAGATATTCCGCCATAAGAACTAGGCCTAGCTCTTAAACTAGCCCTCTCAGGAATATACACTTCCCCATAATATTTAGTAGAAAGTTCATATAATAACCTATTAACAGAAGGAGCATTACTACTAAAATCACCAGGTATATAATTAGTAGATATTATATAAGAATCTAATATTTTTTTTGCTTCATCTATACTAACTTTTTTTTCATCTGATATCGCTTTAATTACTTTACCATAAATTTCTTCATTTTCATAAATATTTCCAGTAAAAGGATTATTTTTAGTTCCAAGACCAGGAATAAAAGAGTCCAAGACAGTCGCGCTTATAGAACCTCTATTCCTTATTAAATTTCCTAAATTCTCTTTATCCCACTTCAACTTCGCACTTCTTTCTTGTATACTTCCTTCTCCAGCTTGAAGTATAGCAACAGCATTGTTATATTCTAATTCTTTTAAAATCTCACTAGCAACAAGTTGGCCTGGAAGATTAATATTTCCAGGACCTTGAAAAACAACTTTTGTTCTTGGATCTCTTGCAATAGCAGCTAATCTTTCTTCTTCACTTCCTTTAAAATATTCAGGAGAGTACTCTTTAGAATATTCAAGATAATAACCTTGTGTTGATACTTGACCTCCCCGTACTCTTCCCAGAGGACCAACGACTAACATTCCAGATGTTTCTGAGACCAAAAGACCAGTTCTAACAACTGCAAAATCTTTATCAAAAAATTCTGCAGATAAATAATCTTTGTTTTTGATAAACATGAACTCTTTATTTTTATCATCACTTCCAACAATTGAATGTATTTCATACACTCCTCCGTCTTGGCCGTTGTACATATTAACTTTTCCTTCATGGAAGCTAATAAGAGCCTCATTATTCTTTAACCACACTTGAGAACCTTTTCCTTCAATTTTTTTAAAATCAGAAAAAACCTCTAATTGAATATAAGATCCTTTATTATTATCATTTAACTTAGCAATACTCTCTTTAGGATTTATATAAACATAAGGTTCATTGAAATTTTCTGGAGGAGCTTTATCAAAAATACTCACAAAGATCTCTTTGTTATCTTTTTTTCCCATCCCTATTTCTAAAACACCATAAGCAGTTTTATCTGTAGACTCTTTAAACAAAAGAACTCTTGCATTGAATGCTTTAGCAGGTTCATTTTCTAATGGAGGAATTATTATTGTGTCTTCCTTTAAACCAAAATCAGGCTTTAGATAAACATTATTTCCAATTATTAAATTTTTCTTATTTTCATCAGCAGGTATAACAAATCTTCCATTTTCATACTTCATATATCCTTCTCCATAAATAACGTTTCCTAAAATTTTTTCTTCTGTTGTACTTGTACTAGATCTACTAACTAAACTTCTTCCTATTTTTATATTACCATCTTTATCTATGTAACCATCATCGATCTCTATTCTATTATTAATCTTGTTACGTTCAAATTCATAAGTAATTGTTTTTTTAACATCATCAAACTTAACTGATTTCAAAGTTTCTCTTAAACTATCAAAATTAACAGAAGCTTTTTTTTCATTGTTTGAATAATAAATAGAATTTTTCTTCCATTTTAAATCTAAATTTTCACCATCAACAATTATCTCTATGTCTTTCTTTATTTTATATTTCATGTATTTCTCTAAAAAAACTTTTTTTTCATTGATACCCAAATTTTCCCAATATTTGTTTTTATTTTCATCACTTAGTTTTTCGAAATTTTTAAAATCATTATCTGTTGGGTTATCAGAACTTATGATTTTTTTTAATGGATCATCTTCTGCTGCATTATAAACACTAATATTAAAACAAATCAAGCTCATAACTGCAATTATAAACAAAATTTTTTTATACATTTTATGTTTTTTTTATACTTATGCTTATATCGTTATTTTTTGATTCTTTTTCTTTGTATTTATTTATAAACTGATAAAAATATTCTGATGTTTTATTTAAATCAGTTATAACAACCAATCTAGTAGTGTTTTCGATTTCAATAAAATCAACTAATAATTCTTTTTCCTTTGCCATATCAACTAAACAACTCATGCATAACAATGACGGATCTTTTCTATGAGAATCTGTTATATATTCTGCGATTTCGTACATCTCGTTTAATTTATAATTTTTTGTAAAAATTTTATCTCTAAAATCAAATTTAGTACTTCTTCCTTCTTTTTCTAGAATATAATAGTTTTGAATATTAAAACTAACTTTTCCTGGAGAAATTTGAACAATACTGGGATTTCTTAAAACTTTTAAACTAAAATTTCCTTTATCAATTAGATTAGAACAATAATCTAACAAACTATCAAACAAAACTCCTACATTTTTTTCTATATCAGATTTCTTCGGAATTACAATATCTCCTTCTATAAAATAATAAGGAATAAAACTCCATCCAAGATCCAAATAAGTTTCTGGAGGATTTTTATAACCTCCTTGTATTCCTATTTTATAAACAGCCTCGTCTGCAGCTATACTTTTGCAGTTTTCAATTGAACTCAAAATTGAATTTATTTTTTCTCTATCTTCTGCACCGAATCCATTAAGAGGATATTTTTTATTAATGAAATAAGCAATAACAAAAACCACAATTACAATAGAAATCATAATCCATGGGCTTAATTGAGATTTTTTTGATTTAAAAATTAAACTTATCCTCTTTTCTTTCATTTAACTATATAATTTTAATATTATTTAAACTTAACTAATCACGGTTGTCTTACCTTAAAAGGGGATAATTTATAATTGTAACAAAATATTCTTAATAAAAATATTTTGGGATTTGAATGATTAATTTAAAAGTATTCAGTTTCAATATGATTATTTAAATATACAATTAAGGATATCTTTGCTAGATTAAGATTTTTTATTTCATTTAAATAGAATACTGAAATATTCATAGAATTAATATTCATCATTTTTTAACCACATAGAACTTTTTTGTTATTTGCTAATAAAAAAGTTACATTATAAAGATCCAACACTGATTTTAAAGCTTTTATGTATAAAGAGAATAAGCTTTGATAAAAACACTGAAAAATTCTTTAATAAATAAACATAAATATGCCCCTTCCGGGATTCGAACCCGGGTCTCAGCCTTGAGAAGGCTGAATCCTTGGCCTCTAGACTAAAGGGGCACAATCTACACAATTATTTTAAATTTATAAACCTTATACAGATTATCTTTTAAAACCATACTTTATTAGTTTTAGCTTAACAAAACCTTAAAAACTATAATTTAAAAACCAAAATAGTAATTTTAATAAGACCTAAATACTTATAATAAATATTAAATATACATTAAACTTTTATAAATTATGGAAGAAATAAAAAAATACATTTGTGAGAAATGTAAAGGAACCGGAATTGTTAAAGAAAAAAATGGAACTGTTCACACTTGTTTCGATTGTTTAAATTCTGGAAGGTTTGAACAACATGGTAAACCAAAAGATGTAAAAATTAAATTATAATTCTAAAACAACAAAGTTTCACTATTCTAACCATATTTTAGCAAAATCTAAATTTATTCGGATAATATCTTTCATCAAAAAATTATGTTATCAAAATTAATATCAAACTACTAATAAATCTAATTACTAAAATAAAAATAAATCTTTAAAAAAGATTATTGAATATCTCTAATAAGAATCAGATTAAAAAACAACATATATTAAAAGCAGAGAATCTGTTTGTTTTAGCTTTTTTCTTTATTTGAGTAATTCTTTTTCATTTTTTCTTTCAAAATACTAATTCAAGCATATTCTTCTGCCGAATTTATACTAAACAATATTTAAAGTATTAATGGAACAAACCATAAATATTGTATCTACTCAAAAAAAGTTTAAGAAATAATTCACAAATTTTTACTTTTTCCATATAGGAAATTGTTATTAACAAAATTTACTGTGAATTTTATTATCCCGCAAATATTTTATTTTATATTTTAAATTAAACTTTGTAAACTTTGTATCCTTTTCCAGCTTTTTCACTTACTCTAATTCCAACTCTATCACCTTTTTTAGCACTTTCCACATTTTTACCCTCTATTTGCATACTATCTACAACTTCTATGAAATCTTTGTCTCCACCAACAACCCTTATCCTATCCCCAAGTTTTAATTGGTCTTTAAGTTCCACAGCAATAACTCCTATCCTATCAAAATAATTGAAAACAGTCCCTATTTCTTTCTCTTTTTCCATACACTATCCATATTTTACAACTATTTAAACTTTTTTGATTACTTGGCTCTGTTGAAAAAGTCCCACTAGCAAAATATATCTACTAGGGGAATCATGTTAATTCGAGGTGAATCAACATGAAAAAAGAGGAAAGACTAGTTAATAAAATTTGGCAATTGCTCATAATTTAAGACTTAGACAATTAAAGATTTTCAGCAGAGCCTGATTACTTATTCTTCTCAATCTTTTTCAAAATTTATTCACTCATCCTAAAAAACTGCATACTACACTAATCCTATAGCAGAAACCTTTACTTAGCATACGAATAATTGCAATTATTTATTTTTAATTTATAAATCTAGATTTAAAAAGAAGATAACAAGAAGAAGACATAATCTTAAAACGTTTTTAAAATAAACAAAAGCTATATTGTTAAAAAGCGATAGTTTTTATCTTTCAGAAACTTAGGGTTTAGGTTGTAGTTCAATTTTAATTAGTTTCTTTTAAGCACATTTTTCATCATTTGAATTCGTAAAGAAAATAGATACTTATTTAAATCTTAAATAGGATTTTCTTACATGTTTATTATTGATAAATTTTTCCATATCTATAAATCTTGTTTTCTTCGACAAATATTAATATCTTGATAAATCTATTGATAATAAAGAAAATAATAATTAAAACTCATTTTATTTTTTCATCTTTATAGAATATTTTATTAATGTTAAATCGAAAATGCTGTCACGAGATTATATTAACTTAGAAGTTAACTTGTTAAATAAAATTACTAAGTACTTTATTAAATAACTTCTATGATAGATAATTTCATCTTATAGATATTAGATTATTTTCAATTTATACCAAAAATTATATTCGATAAATGCTATTTTTTCACCAACTGGTTTAACAATGCACAATCATAGTAAGATTTAAAAATATACAAATTAATTATAATTATCTTAAAAGTTGTTTTTAAAATGAGAGAAAAAAACAAGAAAAATTCTTTAAAAGAGCTAGAAAAAGTATTAATACAGGTAAGTTTAAGAATCGCAAAAAGAGGAGAAGGAGCCTTGTTCGTGGTTGGCAATGTTGATTATGAACCTTTAATAAAACAAGAGATTCCTCCATTTAATGTTGTTAATAATCCAAAATTATTAGAATCTCTCGCACTTATAGATGGCGCAGTAATAATAGATCCATCAGGATTTTTAAAAGCATACGGTGTTATGATAAAAACCAAAAAAACTTTTAAGAATTTTGGAACAAGGCATAGCGCAGCATTAACAGCAGCACAGAATAATAATCTCGTTATTGTAGTTTCAGAAGAGGACAGGAAAATAAGAATTTTGAAAAAAGGAAAGATGGTGATGCAGATAGACGCATTGCAGAGAGGTGTAGAAAGCTCTGTATCTGGAGCAGTCAATATTCTTGAATCTATAGGAGCAGGAACAATAGGAACAATAGGCAGCGGTCTATTAATACCTTCCTTAGGTATAACTTTGCTTCCAGGGATAATAATTTTTGGAAGTGCTTATTATTTAGGAAAAATAATATCCAAAAGGTTTAAATAGTTAAACAACTCTTTTTTATAATAATAAATGAAAAATAAAAATTAGAGGTTTATTTTTATGGTAAAAGGAGGAAAAATGCCAAGAACTAGTCCTTTATCAACTTTAATAAATTTAATTATATGGTTGACAGGTGTCTTGGTTTCTTTAGCTGTTGGACTTGGAATGGCAGATGGCAAGCTAACAGCAGAAACATTGTTGATTCCTACTAGTGTTACAGTAGTAGCAGGATGGGTGGTCGTTGTTCTAACTATACTAAGCGTTATTTTAGCTATAGCAGAAAAAATTTAATTAAATTTTTTTAACAAATTTTTTAAAGAACCACTAACTTTCACTATTCTTAATTCTTTTTTAGATAATAAAAAAGAAGTCCTTATCTTATCCAACATCTCTCTATTAATAGACATCACAATTCTATTTTTATCTGTTTTAAGTATAAGCGGAGAAGCCTCTGCATAACCAAAAATCCCAACAAAGTCTAATATAGCCTCTTCTATATTCTCTTTTGTTACATCTCTACCTTCGATTAAAACGTATCTTTTTTTCTCTCTATGGCTTCTTTTTAATGCTTTCATTTTTTATATTCTTTAGTTTTAATCTTATCTTAAATATAGCAAATATAAAAATATAAATCAATAAAAAAATTGAAAAATAATATATTCCATTCTTATTAAAGATTTTCTTTTTTTCGTTTTTGTAATAACCAGAATCATCTTTATAATAATCTAAACTAGGGCTTTCTTTATTATAAGGATTTTTAAAAAATAGAATTTCTTCATTTTTTTCTTCTATTTCTTTTATTGTTAGATTTAATTTGTTATTAGAAATAGAATTTAATTTTATGTAAAAATTCGGATAACGAGAAGATAAGTTCAATTTTTTTGTTTCTCCAACTTTTAAAACAAAATTAAAAAAATCGCTATTAACAGTTATATTCGCGTAATCTCTCTTTATATTGTTTACAGTTAAATAATGATATTCTTTGTATTTAGATAACCTAAATTTTATTCTATCTCTTTCTTTTAGTTCTTTGGTTTTTTCATATGGTCCTAAATTCTCTATTAAAAAAGTATTAAAAATCGAACCTCTACCAGAACCTCCTCCAGATGATGTTCCTGTTAGAGCAGTATAGGTATTCTGAGGTTGTGTTGTAAAATTAAAAGTTCCATTATTAATACAGTTACCTGCCCTATCGCAACTGGTTAAATTATAATAATAGGTTGTTGAGCTTAGCAAATCTGACAATAATATGGAATGATAATTAGAAAAACTGCTGTTTGATATCTTGCTTGTAATTTCAATATTTGTTCCATAACTAATTGTATAGTTACTATCCTCATTTAGACTATAATTTATAACAGCAGAAGAAAAACTCGGATAATTTGAAATATAGTTTATTACAGGATAAACTCTATCAAGAGTTATTGTAAAATTGCTTTCACCAAAAGAATAACTAGATTCGTTATTATAAGAGAGGCAATTCCAACTATAAGTCCCATCATTGTTTATATAATAACTAAAATTTGTTAAATTATCTGTTCCAGAAATAATTTTAGTTGAGTTGTACACAGAGATATCACTAGAATTCCATATAAAAAATGTTACGTTTGTTAGAGAAAAAATTTGTAAAGTTTTTGATGTACAATTAAATTCATTGAGATTATAATTTACACTAATGTTGTTTGCTGGATTGTTTAATATTACTTTTATATTTCCAACATACAAACTAAAATTGTTAGTATTATAATTATAGTTTCCTGCAAAATCATAAGAATAACAATTCCATTTGTAATTCCCATAACTAATATTTGAGATGTTAATTTCTAAATTTGCACTATTTCCTGAAAAATTTAAAATACTATAATTTACAACTCCAGTTTCATTCCATAGATAAAAAACCACCTTAGAGATTTGAACATCACTAGAATTACATTTAAATCTAACACTATAATTTTCTCCTGTCAAGAATTCATCTTCTGGAGTCACCAACGTGATATTGGGAGGTGTTTTATCTATGCTAGCTATTGCAGAATAAACATCTATTCTTGAAAAGTTAAGATTAGACGCAGAATCGTAAATCCTTTTTCCACTTGAGTTTAAAATACTCTCTATTTCAGAAGGTTTTAAAATAGTTTTGTTATACATTCTTCCGAATTGCTTTATTAAAGCAAAAGCTCCTGCAACATGCGGAGCTGCTAATGATGTTCCACTTGCTATAGAATATCCTGCAAAATAAGTAGAATTTATATCCTTAGCAGGAGCAACCAAATCTATTAGTTTGTTTCTATTGCTTATTATAAAAAAATCATCGTTTTTTTGTGTTCCAGCAACAGCAGTGACATTTTTTATGCATGCAGGATGAGAAATATGTGTATAATTATTATGATTTCCAGAAGCAGCTATAACAGATATGTTCTTTTCTATAGCTCTGTTTACTTTTTCTGTAAATGTATACTCAAAATCATCGCAATATTCCTCAAAGCAACTCTCAGGATAGCTATCACAATCAGTACCTAAACTCATAGATATTACAGATATATTATACTTTTGGGAATTGTTGATACACCATTCTATTCCGGCTTCTATATCAGAACTGCTTCCTCCAGAGGAGTTCAGAACCTTTACACCTATAACACTCGCTCCGATTGCAACTCCTTTTAAGTTTCCATTAGCAACAGCAACTCCTGCTACTAGAGTTCCATGGCCATCATCATCAGAAATAGAACAGTTTTCTATACACTCTTTTTCAAAACAATCTATTATACAAGTTTTGTTTTTATTTAAAAGATCAGGATGGCTAAAATTTATTCCTGTATCTAAAATACAAATAGTCTCATCAATACCAGTTATATTCTGACCAGATAAGTCTATTGACCAAACTTTTGTTGCATTAATCAATGGGACAGAATCTTGGAGAAACTTTTTAACAGGAATATCAATCTTTATCCTTTCTATATTCTCATCTTTAATTATTTTTTCTAGTTCTTCCTCCCTAACTTTAACAACAATAGAATCTTCAAATTCTCTAATTATCTCATCTTTAACAAAATTTTTTTTAAATTTTTCTTTTATTTTAGCAGATTCTATTTTTGTTTGTTCACTGCTCCAGCTTTTCTTAAACAACGATCCTCTTTGATTATAATTTTTTGCAAAAAAAATCCTTATCTTTACTTCATCCTTATTTTTAAATTCCTTTTTTATAGAACTAATATCGTAATTTAAATTTTTTTGTCCCAATACACCATGCTCTAACAAAAATATTAAAATAAAAAATATAAAAATAAATGTAAAAATCAACAAAAAAACTTTGTAAATTTTTAACATTTTAGTTTTTAACTGCTTTACATTTATTATTAATACAAGCACATCTTCCATAACCACAATCTAGAATGGATGAACATTCCTGAGTACACATTATTTCTCTGCAATTAGGTTTGTAAAGAACATTAACGCAAGAATCCGAATGGCAACAATTCTCAGGAACACATTCCTTATCATCTAAACAAAAATCTATATTGTTTTTATTATTTTCTATATTCTTTTTATTTTTGAAATAATCTATTAAATAAACAAATCCGATTATAACAAATAAAACAAAAATTATAATTAAAATTTTTTTTATCACGAGATTTTTCATCTTTAAACAGATCATCAGATCCTCTTTTTAAATACTTTAATATTTTTTCTTTATTAATTTTTCTATAAAGAGTTCTTAACTTAGATTGTAGCAAAGCGTAATAAGAACAAAATATTCTAAAACTATAAAAGAACCTAAAAATTAAAATTAATACTGTTTTAAAAATAAAATTTTTTAAATGCTTTCTAAACTAAAAACAGATTAAAAATTAGATATCTATTTAAATAAAGTTTATTTGTATCTATTAAAGTAATATGAAAATTTATACAATAGGTGGTTATAGTGAAGTAGGAAAAAACATGACTGCTGTTGAGACAGAAGGTGATGTTATCATCTTTGATTGCGGTTTGTACCTACCTCCAATAGTAGAACTCGAAGAATCTGAAAAGGTTTATACAGAAAAAAAATTAAAAAATATAGGAGCAGTTCCAAATGATGAAATTTTGTATGATCTGAATTTGACTAAAAAAGTAATAGCAATAATTCCGAGTCATGCTCATCTAGATCATATCGGAGCTTTGCCTTTCTTAGCCCATAAATACGACGCAGACATAATCGGAACACCTTTTACTATAGAAGTTTTAAAAAGTTTAATAAGAGATGAAAACAAATATTTCAGAAATAAATTTAGAATTATTCAACCAAATTCTTTTTGTTATTTGCAAGGAAAAAAAACTAAATACAAAGTAGATTTTATAAACATTACCCATTCGACACTTCAAACAGCTATGATAGCTCTTCATACAAACGAAGGTATAGTGCTATATGCAAACGATTTTAAGTTTGATGATAATCCTGTGCTAGGAAAAAAACCGAATTACGAAAAATTAATTGAGATATCCAAAAAAAATGTTAAAGTCTTAATAGTGGATTCCCTTTACTCCGGAGATGAAAGAAAAACTGCAAGTGAAAAAGTAGCAAGGGCTTTACTCGAAGATGTGCTTTTAACTACAACAAATAAAAATTCTGGATTAATAGTAACAACCTTTTCTTCTCATATAGCTAGATTGAAATCAATAACAGATTTTGGAAAACAGTTAAATAGAAAAATAGTTTTCTTAGGAAGAAGCTTAAACAAATACGTTAATGCGGCAATAAAAGTGGATCTATGCCCATTTAAAAAAGATATAGAATTAATTCGTTATAAAAATCAGCTAATAAAAAAATTGAAACAAATTAACAAAAACAGAGAAAAATATATGATAGTATGTACAGGCCATCAAGGAGAACCAGGCAGTATCTTAGACAGGTTGTCAAAAGGAACACTGCCTTTCTATTTTCAAAAAAACGACCAAGTTGTTTTCTCTTCCTCTGTAATTCCAACAAAAATAAATATAGAGAATAGAGAGATGTTGGACAACAGATTAAAAAAAAGAGGAGTTAGAATCTTTAATAATATTCATACATCAGGTCACGCAGGAAGGGAAGACTTAAGAGATTTTATTAATATGATAAAACCACAGCATATCATTCCTGCACACGGAGATCATACAAAAACAAAACCAATGGTAGAGTTAGCCGAAGAACTAGGTTATATAAATAAAAAAAACATTCATTTAATGTACGATGGACAAGTTTTAGAACTAAGATAATTTAATATACAGATAAATTAAAAAACTTTAAAATCATTTTTATAATATGGTAAACGAAGAAATATTAACTTCGCTTAAAAATTCTTTAGAAAGAGGAGAAGATCTACAAACTGCGATGAAGATTTTAATTAATTCAGGTTATAATCCAAAAGAAGTTCAAGAAGCATCCCTATTTATTGGGGGAGCAACGAGTTACCTTGAACAGAAACCAGAAGAATATTTCACTATGCCAAACGAAAAAAAATTCGTAAAACAAAAAACAGAATATAAACAAAATGAAAAAATTATGCATCAGGAAAACGTGAACACCAAAAAATCAAAACAAAAAAATAGTTATACTTTTGAGATATTTTTGTTAATAATTCTATTGATTCTTATAGGATTTTTAATAAGCCTAATATTTTATAAAGAAAAAGTAATAGAGATTTTTAATAAAATTTTTAATAAAATACTTTCTATATAGTTTTGCAAAATGCCTTTGTATTTACCTGACGAAGATTCCCATTTCTTCTCAGAAACTCTAAAAAAATTTTTGTACAAAAAAAACAAAAAAATCGAAATACTTGACATGGGTTCTGGTACTGGGATATTGGCAGAAACTTGTAGGAAAAAAGGTTTTAAAAATATCTTAACAGCAGATATAGATAAAGATTCCATAAAAATTTTAAAGAAGAAAAAATTTAAAGTAATAAAATCTAATTTATTTTCGAAAATAAAAAGAAAATTCGATTTGATAATTTTTAATCCACCTTACTTACCATACAATAAATATGACAAAAATCCAGATGTTAGCGGAGGAAAAAAAGGTTTTGAAATAATCGTTAGATTCCTGGCAGAATCAAAAACTCATCTAAAAAACAAGGGAGTAATCATGATTTTATTTTCAAGTCTTTCAAAACCTAGAACAATATTAAAAAAAGCAAAAGAACTTGGTTATAAATATAAGTTGTTAAACAAAAAAAACCTTTTTTTCGAAGTACTTAAAATATACTCTTTTAGTATAAATTATTAACATAATTATTTTAAATACTCTATAAATTCTCTAAATATGAAATTCGCACATATTTCAGATAGTCATTTAGGAAGTTGGAGACAACCAGAATTGCAATTTTTAAATATGCAATCTTTTATAACAGCTATAGATACATGCATAAATGAAAACGTAGAATTCGTTTTGTTTGCAGGAGATCTTTTTGATAGCGCATTTCCACAAATAGAGATCTTAAAAGAAACTTTTAGGCAATTTAGAAAATTAAAAGAATCTGGAATAAAATCCTATGTTATAGCAGGAAGCCATGATTATTCAGTTTCTGGAAAAACTTTTTTGGATGTGTTAGAAAAAGCTGGTTTATGCGAAATCTGCAAATACGAGGAAGACGACGAAAAAAAAGTAATAATACTGAAACCAATAATTCATAAAACCTACCATATTTATGGTTATCCAGGGAAAAAATCAGGTTTAGAATTAGAGGATTTAAGAAAAGTTAGAATAATGGAACCTTATAAAAGTTATTTTAGAATTCTAATGTTACACACAACTTTAAAAGAGGTAACAGAAGGACTAGATATAGACTCCATAGATATTTCAGAACTTCCACACGCAGATTATTATGCTTTAGGCCACATTCATGTAAAATTCGAAAAGGATTTAAAAGGAAAATTTGTTGTTTACGGAGGTCCAACATTTCCGAATAATTTTAAAGAACTTGAAGATTTAAAATATGGGAGATTCTATATAATAGAGATTAACGGATACACAAAAATAAAAGAAAAACAGATTAAACTAAAAGAAGTAGAATTAATAGAAATAGAGTTAAACAACTCTTTAAACGGAACTGAAAAAATTCTATCAGAATTAAAAAAAAGAGAATTAAGGGATAAAATAGTTTTATTAAAAATTTATGGAAAACTTAAAGAAGGAAAAATTTCTGATATAAAATTTCAAGAAATAGAAGAATATCTAAAAAAAGAAGGAGCTTACTCTTTTCTTAAAAATACTTCTAAATTAGAAATTAGCAGCAAAGAAATAAATGTAGAAGTTAGTGAAATGGAAAAAATAGAGGAAGTCATATTCGAAAAATACGAAAAAGAAAATCCCTCTGCTTTAAATAAATTCATTTTTCCTTTAATGGAATCTTTGAATATAGAAAAAAATGATGGAGAAACTTTGAATACTTTTCAATCAAGATTGTTATCCGAAGTAACAAAAGTATTAGATTTAGACCTGCAATAAAATGTTAATAAAAAGATTACTAATTGAAAATTTGAGGAGTTATGAAAATCAAGAAATCATTTTTCCTAAAGGATCTATACTTTTATCAGGAGATGTTGGAGCAGGAAAAACAACTCTTCTTCTAGCAATAGAATTTGCATTGTTCGGTTTACAACCTGGTCAAAAAGGAAGCTCCATTTTAAGAAACGGAGCTGATGAAGGAAAAGTAATACTTGAATTTGAGGTTGAAAACAAAAACATTATTATAGAGCGAAATCTAAAGAGGTCAAAAAAATCAGTAAATCAAGATAGAGTTTGTTTAACAATAGATGGAGAAAAATTTGAACAGAGTATAACAGAGATAAAAACTAAAGTTCTGAAACTTCTGAATTATCCTCTCGAATTCACAAAAAAAACTAATCTTTTGTACAGGTTTACGGTTTATACTCCGCAGGAAGAAATGAAACAAATAATCTTAGAATCAAGCGAATTAAGACTAGACACTTTAAGATATGTTTTTGGAATAGACAAATACAAAAGGATAAAAGAAAACGCAGAAATTTTAACAACAAAATTAAGGGAAAAAATAAAAATTAACGAATCTGCAATAAAAGATTTGGAAGAGTGCAAAGAGAACCTAAAACAAAAAATAGAAAATCTCAATTCACTTAAAGAAAAACAAAAAGTTGTAATAGAGAATTACGAAAATGCAGTCAAATTAAGAGAGTCTAAAGAGAAAATAAAAAAAGATATCGAAGAAAAAATAAATGAGAAAAAAAATTTAGAAAATGAAAAATCTAAATCTTTGCTTTTAATATCAGAGAAGAGTCAGCAAATAATTTCTTTGAACAACACAATAAAATCCTTAAAAGAAGAAATAGAAAACACGAAAAAAATCACTTTTGACGAAGGCGAATTTAAAAACATAGACGAAAAGATTAGATTTCAAGAAAACAAAGAATCAGAATCTCAAAAAAGTTATATGGATATCTTAAGCAAAATAAATTCCGATGAATCAAAAAAAATTGAAGCTGAAAATCTAAAATTAAAAATATTAGGTTTAAAAAAATGTCCTACATGTTTGCAAGAAGTTTCCGAAGAATACAAAAAAAATATATTTTCAAAAATAAACAACGAGATTCGAAAAATAGAAGAAAACATAAGAGAGTTGTATACTAAAAAAGATAAACTTGTTGAAGATTTAGATTTTATTAAAAAAACAAAAGGAGATTTAGTTAAAAGAAAATCCGAGCTAGAATTGTTAAAAATAAAAATAGAAAATTTGAAAGAAAAAGAAAAAAGAATTAATGATATAGAATCACAAAGATCATCTATAGAAAAAGATATAGAGCTTTTAAAAAAACATTTAGTTATAGTTGAAAAATCAATTTCTGATTACTCTAAATACGATTCTTTATTTTTAAACATAGAAAAAGAACTCAGAGAATCAAAATTAAAAGAAGAAGAGTGCATAATCAAAAAAATACAAATGGAAAAAGATATTCAATTTTTGGAAGAACAAATAAACGATAAAATGCTGGAAATAGAAAAAAAAGAAGACATTAAGAGAAAAATATCGAATTTAAAAGAAATAGAATACTGGATCTCAGAAAATTTTATAAATTTCTTATTGTTTACGGAAAAACAATTAATGATAACTTTAAAGGACGAATTTTCAAAACTTTTTTCAAAATGGTTTTCTATACTTGTTTCCGATTCCTTATCTGCAAAGTTGGATGAAGATTTTTCTCCTATTATAGAACAACAAGATTATGAACTAGACTACGACTTTCTATCTGGAGGAGAGAGAACAGCAGTCGCTCTAGCATATAGGCTTGCTTTAAACCAAGTTATAAATTCTTTTTTAAGTAATATAAAAACAAAAGATTTAATCATTCTAGATGAGCCTACCGATGGTTTTTCTTCCCAACAATTAGACAAAATGAGAGATGTTTTAAACCAGCTGAATGTTAAACAGTTAGTTATGGTTAGCCATGAACCAAAAATAGAAAATTTCGTAGATACAATAATCAAAATAACAAAAGAATCTGGAATTACCAAAGTAGAATCCGCTTAAAAAACCAAAGCTTTATAAACCCACCATTCCTAATAATGGAGTAAATTCTAAAAAATTCCTTAAGAGACTAAGATGGAAAGTGAACTAAAGAATAGTATTTTAAAGACAGGTACTACCATAATCGGTATAGTATGCAAAGACGGAATAATTATGGCTGGAGATAGACAAGTAACTGGAGGAAACATAGTATTACAAAAAGATTTTAGAAAAGTTAATCAAATAAACGATTACCTTGTTATAGCATGGACTGGAGGGGTTTCAGATGCATTAATGTTAACTAAAATAATAAATGCAGAATTAAAATTAAAAGAATTAAGATCAAAAAAAAGACCTAGTGTTAAAGAAGCTGCAAATTTAATAGCACTAGTTACATTCAGAAATATAAGACAGCCATCTATGATCCCTTCTATAGTAGGAACTTTAATAGGAGGGTTTAACGAGGATGGAACAACAGAACTCTATTCTATAGAACCAGCAGGAAGTGTATACAAAGTGAAAGATTACGATGCAAATTTCGGTAGTGGTATGCCTTATGTTTTAGGTTTATTAGAAAAAGAGTACAAAGAAAACATAACAGTTAAAGAAGGAAAGCAATTAGCAATAGATTCTATTAAAGCTTCAACCCAAAGAGATATAGGAAGCGGTTATGGTATAGATATCTGGGAAATAACTAAAGATGGAATTAAGCATATAGTAGAACAAAAAATAGTTCCAGAATTTAAACAAGGATAAACTATTCAATAAACACAGATAAGAATGATTCTAATAAAACTCTAAAATGTCTGATATTCTAAAAGATATACAAAAAGATTTACCTAACGTAGTAACAAGTGCAAACTTTGAAGGAGCAAACATAGTATTCTATGTTAATGATTTAGATTTTTTTAGAAACAGTAATGGAAAAATAAAAGAATTAGTAAACAAGTTTAAAAAAAGGATTGAAATAAGAGCAGAAGAAAAATTACTAAAAGATCAGGAAGAAACCCAAAAAATAATTCGAGAATTAATACCGCAGGAAGCAGAATTAACGAACATATTGTTTGATCCGCAGAGAAGCATAGTTGTGATAGAAGCAAAAAAACCTGGATTAGTCATAGGAAAAGAAGGCTCTATTTTAAAAGAAATAAAAGATAAAACTTTTTGGACACCTCAAATTCAAAGAAGCCCTGTTATTAAAAGCAAAATAACAGAGAACATCCGTGCTGTTTTATATCAAAATAATAGTTTAAGAAAAAAATTTTTAAATCACATTGGTAAAAAAATTTATAGGGAATGGAATCCAGAAAAAGTAGAAGAATGGGTTAGGATAACTATTTTAGGAGGTGGAAGACAAGTAGGTAGGAGCTGCATCTTGTTACAAACACCTCAAACAAAAGTCCTTCTAGATTGCGGAATTAATGTAGCTGCAAAAGGTGTTGAAAGATTTCCGTATTTAGATGTCCCAGAATTTAAATTAAATGAGATTGATGCTATAATATTAACACATGCTCATTTAGATCATGGAGGTTTAATACCTTACTTATTCAAAATGGGTTATAGAGGCCCTGTTTATATGACTCTTCCTACTCGAGATCTAATAGCATTATTGGCTTTAGATTTTATAGGAGTTGCTTACAAACAAGCCTCTGTTCCGTTGTACTCATCAGTGGACATAAAAGAAATGGTAAAGCATACAATATGCTTGGATTATAACGAAGTTACAGACATAGCTCCAGATATTAGGATAACTTTTTACAACTCTGGACACTCCTTAGGAAGCGCTCTGGTGCACATAAATGTAGGAAATGGAGCACACAATTTAGTTTACACAGGAGACTTTAAATTTGAAAGAACTAATCTGTTAGATAGGGCGGTTTGTAATTTTCCAAGATTAGAAACTTTAATTATGGAATCAACCTATGGAGGAAAAGACAACGTCTTGCCTTTGAGAAAAGAAGCAGAGGAACAACTCATAAATACAATAAAAGAAACAATAGAAAAAAAAGGGAAAGTTTTAATTCCAGAACTTGGTTTAGGAAGGGCCCAAGAAACCATGTTGATTTTGGAAGAAGCAATAAGGAATAACAAACTTCCAGAGATTCCTATATATGTAGATGGAATGATATGGGATATAAATGGAGTTCACACAGTTTACCCAGATTTTTTAAGTTCAAATATTAAAAGAGATGTGTTTCAAGACAACAACCCTTTTATTTCAAATATTTTTAAAAGAGTAGGTTCTGCTGCTGAAAGAAAAAATGTCATAGAAGGAGGTCCATGCGTAGTATTAGCAACATCTGGAATGTTAGTTGGAGGAGCTTCTGTAGAATATTTTGCTAATTTCGCTCCAAACAAAAATAACAAAATATGTTTCGTATGTTATCAAGGAGTGGGTTCTTTAGGAAGACAAATTCAAGAAGGACTTAAGCAAATCAGAATGAACATAGATGGTCAAGAAGAAGATATAGAAGTAAACTTGGAGGTTGTTACAATAGCAGGAATGTCAGCACATGCAGGAAGAAAAGAACTTTTAGATTACATAAACAAAGTACAACCAAAACCAAACAAAATAATTATAGTTCATGGAGAACAAAGCAAATGTTTAGACTTAGCATCTTCTATTTATAAATTACATCACATAGAAACTTTAGTTCCAAAGAACTTAGAAACTATCAGATTGAGATAAAATTTTTTCTCTTTCCAATTCTTTTTCTATCTCCAAATACTCCCTAACTTTCCCTAATTTTTTATAAGCATTCGCAATTTTTTTCTTTATGTCATTTCTCTCTTTATCAACCACATGATGAATTAATTTTTCACATGCCTTTAATAGTTTTGAGATTTTATTTGTTTTTTCAGCATCCTCTATTTCTTTTTTATAACATTCTATAATTTTCCTTTTTAATTCAAATTTTTCTTTTTCATTTAATTCTTTCAAGGAGTTCTTATAAAAAATTTCAGCTCCATCGTAATTTCCATTTTTTATAAAAAGTTCTATTTCTTTAAAAATTACTTCAACAACTTCTTTCCTTAAAATGCAGAGTTCTCTGAATTTCGATAAGTACTTTATAGCTTCGGAATACATTTTCTTATTTTCGTATAATTTTGATAGCTCGTAATAACAATATCTTCTTATTTCTATATCGTTAAATTTTTGTACACACGATTCAAGATACTCCATTTTTAAAAAATCCGACATCTTTTCTGCCTTTGCTTCAATCTCTTTTTTATTATTCTCTAAAATCTGCATATAATTAACAAATAACAAAAGTTTTTAAATATTATTAATCAAAATATTATATTCAATTAGTTTAAAATGAAACACAATCTTAAAATAACTTTAATTTTAATAACAATGTTTTTAATAACCCAAATTATAGGTTTATTCGTTATAATTTCTTATCAAAAAAATTCTCTTCCTTATGGAATAGAACCTCCAAAAGAGATAGACCCTGTTTCATCAAAAGTATCTATAATATTCGCATTTTTAATAGCACTAACTTTATTTTTTCTTTTGATGAAAATAAAAGCAGAAACTTTTATTAGATTATGGTTTTTTACAGTAACAGTAATAGCTTTAGGAATTTCTCTAAATGCGATTTTTTTTAAACTAAAACTCCCTAATTCTTCGATAATTGCATTAATTTCAGGCATTTTTTTATCCTATGCAAAAATTTTTAAAAAAAATGTAACAATACACAATTTAACAGAGCTTTTGATTTATCCTGGAATAGCAGCTATTTTTGTACCTGTTATAGATGTTCTTGGTATAACTCTCCTTCTTTTACTAATATCCTTGTATGATATCTGGGCTGTTTGGCACACCTCTTTTATGCAGAAAATGGCAGAATATCAAATAAAAAATTTAAAAGTTTTTACAGGTTTTTTTGTTCCTTATATAAGGAAAAAAGATAAGAAAAGAATAGAAGAATTAAAAGAAAAGTACTCTAAAAGCCAAATTAAATTTGAAGAAAATTTAAAGAAGTCGAAGATAAAAATAAGTTTGGCTATATTAGGAGGAGGCGATGTAGTATTCCCTATAATAACAGCAGGAGTTTTCTACAGATTTTTTGGTTTAATACCAAGTCTGATAATATTTTTAACAGCATTGTTAGCACTCTTGTTTTTACTTGTTTTTGCAAAAAAAGAAAAATTCTATCCAGCTATGCCTTTTTTAACAATAGGGATGTATTCAGGAATGATTATAAGCTGGTTGTTTTTTTAAAAATTTTTAAAAATCTATAAAACACTTAAAAATTTTTAATTTCTTAAATATCCTATAACGAATTCTCTGTTTCTATCTAAAATATCTTCCATATACTTCAAAAAATCTCTCAAATTTTCTTCATTTTTTGCTATTATCTCAGCATCTAATTTAGAATCTCTAGACTTCTTTAATCTCTTCTCAGAATCTCTTATTCTTTTTCTTAAATTATTTAGAGCTTCGCTATAGCAAGAGATTCCTGAAACAGAAAAATATAAATCCAATAATCTTACTTGAAATTCTTTTTCTTCAGTTCTTTTTTCCTCTTTCATCCTTCTGTATAAATCCATCATATTAACTCTAGAATAAATTGCAATTTTTCTCTTTAATGCCATCCTCTTATTGTAACCCTCAGAAGATAGTTCTCTTTCAAACTCTCCTCTAATAATTTTTAAAGAAAATTCTATGAAAAAATTTCCAAAGCTTCTATCCCAATATCTCATGTACCTTTCAAGATCTTCCATAAAGTCTTCAGAAACTTCTTCTCTTTCATTCTTTTCTACATTCTCTATATAACTTCTTAGCTTTTTTCTACATTCTAAAGATTGATTTACGTAGTAACGCAAACAACTTATACCAAATTTTATATCATCTCTAACTCCTTCTCTGTTAGCATATAAAAAAGGATGTTTCAAGATTTCTACTACTTCATCTTGATCTCCTGTATAATAATCAAGACGTATCAAACTTAACTCTGGAAATTTTTTATCCTGTAAATCGATGAGAACATGATTAATAAAATCTCCATCGCTTAATTCTCCTAGCCTATTCACTCCATCAAACACAGATTTTTCAATTACATCTAATAAACCATCGACTCTTTCAGGTGTGGCTCTATAACTAATCTCTTTCAAATGTCCCTTTTTTATTCTTTTTTCTAATTCAGAATTAATTTCCTGAGAAATTTTTATAGGATTTGATTCAATTTTTTCTAATTGTTCTAAAATTTCTTTTGCAGTTTTTTCATCTATAAAATATTCTTCCATCAAATCTTCTATGTTTTGTTGTCTCCTAGAAAAATTTTCTTTCATTTTACCACAAAACCCCTATTGTTTTATATTTAATTTCATTAAATCTAACTTTTCCGTCATCTAAACTGTTGTTATCCCCTTTTGTGATAAAATATACTCCATTTTCATCATAAGATTTTTTAATAACTCTATGAACAATTAGATTATTGTTTCTTTCAAAACTTATTATATCCCCTACGTTTATATCTTTTTCTGAATTTGGTTTTATCCGAATCCCATTAGAATTTTCATCCAAAACCGGAATCATGCTTCCTGATGAAGCATAACTGCTTATACTGGCTTCATTAACATAAATAACTATTCTATCATTATAAATTTTTATATTGTCCTCTTTTATATAATCAGAAGGTGCTTTTTTTTGATACCCATCTAAATTAAAATTATTAGATAGAGGATTTTCGTAAAAAGAAAAAAACGAATTTAAAAAATTTGAACTAAAGAATCCAATTAAAAAAATTATCAAACCGAACAAAAATCTTCCTGTTTTCATTTTTGTCTTTTATTTAATAGCTTCGTTTATCAAAAATGCTAAAGCTGATGTAAAAAAAGGAGTATTAATCCATATCGCTATTTCATCTTCTGGAGAACTGGATTTTGAAATTATAAACAAAACTTGTTCGTTGTCTATTATAAAAAATTTGCTATCCACTGATATAGGTTTTGCTTTAATTTTAAATCTGTTGTTTATTCTTTTGATATCTGATTCTGTCCCAGAAACTGCTATTTTTATATCTATTTTATTTTTCTTTAATTTTTCGAATATAGATGAAAAAAATCTTGATTTAGCAAAAATTTCTTCAGCAGAAATACATATTATAACTTCTTTTTTTGCATTTTCGAGCAATTCTTTTACATGATTGTATATAACAACTCTGCCTTTTATTGCACCTGATATCTCTTCTTGTTTAACAGGTTTTATCCCAATGTTATAAAGCTCTTCTAATTCAGAAAATTCCTGGGTGTTTTTAAGTTTTAAAAGGGAATTTATTTTTTCATTAGCTTCTTTTATAGTATTTAATTTAAGCTTTTCCAATATTATTTTTGGTTTTACTGCTATATACTTCACAGGTTTTCCTAATTTCATTATAGCGAAACCTTTTTTCTCTAAACTTTCTAAAACATCATAAGTCCTACTTCTCGGAACTCTAGATATATCTGCTACTTCTCCAGCACTTGCAACTCCTTTTGTCAACAATGCTAACCAAACTTTTGTCTCGTATATATTAAGATTAAAAGATTCTCTTATCTGATTTATAAGTTCTGGTTTAATTATCATTTTTAATTATGTTACTATTTTATAATACTAAAAAAGATATATACCGGTATTTATAAATCTTTTGTTTTTGTTATCATTTAATAATTACAACTATAATACAAACCAATTATCCAAGAAAACTAACTAAGCTTAATGTTACATCAAACTAATCTTTTGTAAATCCTAAGTTCTTTTTAATTTATCGTTCACTTTTTTCCTTTATTAGCCTTCATTATTAAATATACCCCAAAATTCTTAAATTTAATTTGATAAATTCAATAACTATAAAAGATTAAAATTTATGTTATTATTTGTAT
>Ga0078972_1006325_pt1 | contig 28345 bp, 25 predicted proteins | sample YelNatPaOPGAMG01_FD_67568 | JGI IMG/M metagenome (GOLD analysis project Ga0078972, IMG submission 67568) | Hot spring thermophilic microbial communities from Obsidian Pool, Yellowstone National Park, USA - OP-RAMG-01 (SPADES assembly) (version 2) | ecosystem: Environmental > Aquatic > Thermal...
AATTAAAAAAGCATTTCAGTATCAAATAGAGAATAAAGGTTTCTCTCTTGTGGAAATTTTGTCTATGTGTCCTGTGAACTGGGAACTTAAACCTGTGGATGCTTGCAACTGGATAGATGATATAATGACTAAAACTTTTCCTCTTGGTGTATTCAAGGAATAATTTGTAGTTGCGTGCTCACAGCGCGCCAGATGTAGTTGCCCGATTTATCGGGCTTGTAGTCGCAGTGCCCGATGTTGTGTTTAGCGGATGCCGTATTGTGGAGATTTGTAGTTGCACGGCCTTGCCGTGCCTGCATAAAAGATTGGCGGTTGTGCCCGTGCCTCTGCAGTTGCCTTTGTCCGCCTATGTGTGTGTCGGACGATTTATCAGGCCTTGAGGCCTCACTTGTGGTAGCCGAACCCTTTATGGGTTCGTAAAATACCGACGGAATAGCGAGGGCATAAAGCCCTCGGCTACAATACTTTTGGTTTAGCAGACAAAAGATAAGGAGGGGTTTGGATTTGGTTGAAGAAATTTTTATTGCAGGTGCAGGTGGTCAGGGTGTTTTGGCTCTTGGTAAAGCCCTTGCTCTATCAGCAGTAGAACAGGGACTTTATGTAACTTATTATCCAAGTTATGGTGCAGAAGTTCGTGGAGGAACTGCAAATTGTACAGTAATAATTTCAGATAGAGAAATTGCTTCTCCTACAGTGAGTAAAGCAAAGTCACTGTTAGTTTTGAATGCGCCATCTTTTTTGAAATTTTTACCTAAGTTGGTTTCAGATGGTCTTCTTATAGTAAATTCCTCTTTAGTTGATATATCAAAAAATGCAAATGACCTTACAAACAAAGTTTCAAAAGTCATACAGATACCAGCAACTGCTATTGCAAAGAAGATTGGTGATATTCGCTGTACAAATATGGTGATGTTAGGTGTATATACTGAGGTAAAAAGAATAATTTCTTCTGAGAATGTAATAAAGGTTATAAGAAACATTTTCTCAAAAAAACAGGATGTAGCAAATCTTAATATAAAAGCATTTAAGGAAGGACTCTCCTATGAAACTGAGAAAAGCAAAAATTCCTGATGTACCACAGATATATAAATTGATAAATTTTTATGCAAATAAAAGATTGATGTTGCCAAGGGCACTTAGTGAAATATACGAGCATCTTCAGGAATTTTTTGTTATTGAATACAAAAAGAAAATTATTGGTTGCGTTGCTCTTCATGTCACATGGGAAGATCTGGCAGAAATAAAATCACTAGCAATTTCACCTAAATTTAGAAAAAAGGGACTTGGCTCAAAACTCTTAAAAAGATGCCATAAAGAGGCAAAACAACTTGGAGTTAAAAGAATTTTTGCTTTAAGTTTTGTCCCTGAGTTTTTCAAAAAACATAAATATAGAGTAGTTAAAAGAGATACCCTTCCTCACAAAATCTGGATGGAATGTGTAAAATGTCCATACTTCCCAAACTGTAAAGAAGTTCCACTTATCAGAGAAATAGATTAAATATAGAATCCTTTTTTGTTTTTTCACATCTAAATAAGTGAGTTAACTATTTTTCCAATATGAATAGAATCTGCCAATATTGTAGCGGTCGCATTGGCTGGGCGATATTTTTTGTGGAATAGAAATTCCACTGCTACAATAGGTTTTCGGTTGTCAGTTCTTGGCTATCAGGATGACCTTCTTTTCGGAAGGAGTCCAATTGATTTTGGAGTCGCGAACTTGTTCGGGGAAAAAATGTGTTGGGAACACAACAAGTTTTGGCATCCAATTTTAACGAATTCTGAAAAACTGAGAACTGACAACTGAGAACCTTAATAACAAAAGCGGGGGTATTACAACATGTTCAACAAATTTACTCTAAAATCACAGGAAGCATTAATTACTGCCCAAAAGATTGCACAGGATTACCAACATCAGGAACTTTTACCTGAGCATTTATTGCTTGCACTTCTTGGTTCAACCGAAGATTTCTCTTTCATAATATTAGAGAAAATTGGTGTAGATCCACTGAAGATAAAACATGAGATTGGTGATTATCTTGAAACAATTCCAAAAGTTAGTGGTGCATCAATTGAGTTATACCTTTCACAGAGAATGAAAAAAGTTTTTGACATTGCAGTTTCAGAGACAAAAAATCTTAAAGATGAATATGTCTCTGTAGAGCATTTACTTATAGGAATACTTGAAGAAGATGGACAGGCATCAAAGATATTAAAGAAATACAAGGTTACAAAGGAGAAAATTTACCAGAGTTTACAGCAACTCAGGGGCAGTCAGAGAGTTACTGACCAGAACCCAGAAGTAAAATATCAACCACTTGAAAAATATGGAAGAGACCTTACAGAACTTGCTTCAAGAGACAAACTTGACCCTGTAATTGGCAGAGATAATGAAATAAGAAGAACAATACAGGTTCTTTCAAGAAGGACAAAAAATAATCCTGTTTTGATTGGTGACCCGGGTGTTGGGAAAACAGCAATTGTTGAAGGACTTGCCCAGAGAATTGCTTCAGGAGATGTGCCTGAAACATTAAAAAACAAAAAACTTGTTCAACTCGATTTGGGTGCTCTTGTTGCTGGCACAAAGTATCGTGGAGAATTTGAAGACCGTCTTAAGGCGGTTCTCAAAGAGATAAGTGATAGTTCTGGCAACATTATACTTTTTATTGATGAATTACATACTCTTGTTGGCGCTGGTGCTGCGGAAGGTGCAATAGATGCAAGTAACATGTTAAAACCAATGCTTGCAAGAGGAGAACTTAGATGTATAGGGGCAACAACTCTTGATGAATACAGAAAATACATTGAAAAAGATGGAGCACTTGAAAGAAGATTTCAGCCAATTTATGTTGGTGAACCTTCAATAGAAGATACAATTGCTATTTTAAGAGGTATTAAAGAAAGATATGAACTTCATCACGGAGTTAAAATTAGTGATTCTGCTATTATTTCTGCAGTGAAACTTTCTTCAAGATACATTTCTGATAGATTTCTTCCGGATAAAGCAATAGACCTAATTGATGAGGCCTGTTCAAGATTGAGAATGGAAATTGATTCAATGCCTCAGGAACTTGATTCTCTTGAGAGAAAAATAAGACAACTTGAAATTGAAAAGCAGACATTAAAACCAGAGGAAGCGAAGGATATAGAAGAAAAACTTAAAAAACTAAGACAGGAAAGAGATGAACTTAAAGAACACTGGCTAAAAGAAAAGGAAATTATTAAGAAAATTGGTCAGATAAAATCTGAGATAGAAAAACTCAAAATAGAAGAGGCCCGTGCTGAAAGAGAAGGTCTGCTTGATAAAGTTGCTGAAATCCGATATGGGAAATTGCCAGAACTTGAGAAGTCACTTCAAAAAGAAAATTCTGTACTTAGTGAACTTCAAAAGAAAAAAAGAATTCTAAAAGAAGAAGTTGATGAGGAAGATATTGCAGAAGTTGTCGCAAAATGGACTGGTATTCCTGTGACAAAAATTTTAGAGACAGAGACACAGAAACTTAATAAAATGGAAGAAGAACTTCATAAAAGGGTAATTGGTCAGGATGAAGCAATAAAACTTGTTTCTGATGCAATAAGACGCTCAAGAGCAGGCCTTTCTGACCCAAACAGACCTCTTGGCTCATTTTTATTTCTTGGTCCTACAGGAGTTGGAAAAACAGAACTTGCTAAAACACTTGCAGAGTTTTTATTTAACGATGAAAAAAATCTTGTTCGTCTTGATATGTCTGAATATATGGAAAAGCACACAGTTAGTCGCTTAATAGGTGCTCCACCTGGATATGTTGGATATGAAGAAGGGGGGCAACTTACAGAAGTAGTAAGACGCAGACCCTATTCAGTAATCCTTTTTGATGAAATAGAAAAAGCACATCCAGATGTGTTTAATATACTTTTACAGATTCTTGACGATGGCCGTCTAACTGATGGTCAGGGAAGGACAGTTAATTTTAGAAATACAGTAATTATTATGACTTCAAATATTGGAACGGAACACATTGAGTCAGTGACTCTTGGATTTGAGGCAAAAGACCTTAAGGCAAAAGAAGAACAATATAAGAAGATAAAAGATAAAATAAATGAGGCACTTAAAAAGCATTTTCGTCCAGAATTTTTGAATAGGATTGATGAGATAGTAATATTCCAGCGTCTTACACCAGAGGATGTGAAATTGATTGTTGAATTGCAGTTAAAGAATTTACAGAAGCAACTTGATGAAAAGAAAATAAAACTTGAAATAAGCGTTGAGGCAAAAGAATTTCTTGCTAAAGAGGGATATGATGAGGTCTATGGTGCAAGGCCACTTAAAAGAACAATACAGAGATATGTTGTAAATCCACTTTCTCAGAAGATAATTTCTGGTGAGATTAAAGAAAATTCAACTGTTAAAGTAAGATTTGATAAGAAGTCATCGAACATTTTAATTGGATAGTTCATTAAGCGGCGGGCATCAAAGTCATTAACCTTCTGTTATCATTTTGAGTGCTTTTTTTAATTTCTTGTATGTTTCTTCTAAACTTTCACATATTACTTTTGTCTCACTGCAGACAGGCATAAAATTTACATCTCCAAGCCATCTTGGAACAACATGTATATGAAGATGTCCTGGGAAACCTGCACCAGCAACTTTTCCTAAATTTATTCCTATATTAAATCCTTGTGGTTTACTAACTTTTTTTAATATTTTTGTTGATAGTTCTGTCAACTTAAAAAGTTCTAACATTTCTTCGTCAGTAAGTTCTGATAAATTTCCTTTGTGTTTTTTTGGTGCAACCATTAAGTGTCCATTAGAATAAGGATACAGGTTGAGAATTATAAATGAAGTCCTTCCGCGAAATAAAACAAGATTTTTTTTGTCATTCTTTGAATTGAGTTTTTTACAAAAAATGCAACCTTTTTCTTTTTTACCTGTAATAAATTTAATTCTCCACGGTGCAAAAAGGTTTTTCATTTTTTACCTTTCTTATTTTTGATAGTAATTTTAATATGAAATCTCTATTTTTTATTTGAGGGTGGGGAATTTTTAAATTTTTTTTATTTATTTTTTTTCTGCCATATAGAAGTATGTCCAGGTCAATTACTCTTGGCCCCCATCTGAAAGTTTTTTTTCTGCCAAGTTTTTTTTCAATCTCTTTAAGTTTTTTAAGAAGTTTTTCAGGTGGGATTTTTGTTTCAATTTGCCAGACAGCATTCAAAAACTTTGGCTGATTTTTATATCCCCAGGGTTCTGTTTCAATTATTGAAGAAGTTTTTTTTATTCTGATTCCTGGAGTATTTGTTAAAATTTCAAATGCTTTTTTTATATTTTGTTTTCTTTTTCCGAGATTACTTCCAACACTTATATAAACTTTTGACATTTTTAAACTTTTTTGTGATTCCTGTTTTAAAACATTAGTTGCACAGTCAATGCAACCGCTACCAATTGATTTTGCTTATCCTTTTCAATGCTTCTTCTATTCTTTTGACATCTACTGTCAGAGCAAATCTTAAATAACCTTCGCCAGAATCTCCCATTCCGACCCCGGGAGTAGCAACAACTCCTGCTTCCAGCAAAAGTTTTTCACTTGTCTGGATTGAATTCTTTCCTGAAGGCGTCTTTGCCCATAAATAAAAGGTTGCTTCTGGTTTTTTGACTTTCCAGCCAAGTCGTTTTAGACCATAATAGAGAACATCACGCCTCTCTCTATATATTTTTCTATTTTTTTCAACACATTCCTGAGAACCTGTTAATGCTACAACACCAGCATATTGAATTGCAGAAAAGACACCTGAGTCATAATTGTCTTTTACTTTTCCAAGTGCTTTGACTATTTGTTCATTTCCACAGACCCAGCCACAACGCCAGCCGGTCATATTGTATGTTTTTGAAAGAGAATGAAATTCAACTCCTACATCTTTTGCTCCGTCAATAGATAAAAAAGAAATTGGTGGATTCAGGTTGTCAAAATATATTTCCGAATAGGCTGCATCGTGTGCTACAATTATGTTATTTCTTTTTGCAAATCTTACAATTTCAGCAAAAAATTTTTTTGTTGCAGTTGCACTTGTTGGATTGTTTGGATAATTTATAAACATAAGTTTTGCTTTTTTAAGAACTTTTGTAGGAATTTTTCTTAAGTCAGGTAAGAAGTCGTTTTTTTCAAGAAGTGGCATTTGGTAAGGTTTTCCACCAGCAAATATTGTTCCTGTTTTGTAAACAGGATAACCGGGGTCCGGGATCAAAACCACATCACCCGGGTTTATAAATGCAAGTGGCAGATGTCCTATTCCTTCTTTTGAGCCAATAAGTGAATGAATTTCAGTTTCAGGGTCAATTGTAACATCAAACCTTTTCTTATACCATTGTGCTATTGCCTGACGAAAAATTTTCATCCCTGAACCAAAAGGATATTGATGGTAGGCGGGATTATTTAATGCTTCCTGTCCTGCTTTAATAATATGCTCTGGAGTTGGTAAATCAGGATCTCCTACTCCCATATTTATAACATCAACACCTTTTTCAATCAGTTCTTTTTTCTTCCTATCAATTTCCACAAATAAATAAGGTGGAAGTTTTTTTAATCTTTTAGAAAAATCCATTTTTATTTTCCCTTCTAATTTTTATTCTACGAAATTTATTAAACTGCCAATTTTTTCTATTCTTACTTCTATTTTGTCGCCCCTTTTCATAGGCCCGACCCCTGGCGGAGTTCCTGTAGCAATTATATCTCCTTCTTCAAGAGTCATTATTTTTGAAATAAAAGAAAAAATTTCAGGCACTTTGAAAATCATATTTTTTGTGTTTGAGGACTGAACAAGTTTGTCATTTAGATATGCTTCAATTTTTAAGTTTGATGGGTCAATGTTACTGACAATTTCAGGACCAACTGGGCAGAAAGTATCAAATGACTTTGCTCTTGTCCACTGAATATCTTTTCTTTGAATGTCTCTTGCTGTTACATCGTTAAAACAAGTATAACCAAGAATGTACCTATAGGCATCCTCAGGCGGAACATTTTTTGCCATTTTTTTAACAACTATTGCAAGTTCTGCTTCATAGTGGAGTTCTTTTACACCTTCAGGATAGATAATTTTTTCAAGATGGCCAATTACTGCTGACGGTGGCTTTAAGAAAATTATTGGCTCGTCAGGAATTTTCATATTCAATTCCTTTGCGTGGTCAATGTAATTTAGGCCAAGAGCAATTATTTTTGAAGGTTTGAATTTCATTTTAGGTTAAGGACATCCGCCATGTCGTATAGACCGGATTTTTTATTTATAATCCATTTTGCAGCAGTCAATGCACCTTTTGCAAATGTATCTCTTGAATGTGCTCTATGAACTAGTTCAATTCTTTCGCCTGTTCCTCCAAAAATTACAGTGTGTTCACCTACAATATCGCCTGCTCTTACAGCAAATACTCCAATTTCATCTGGTTTTCTTGCACCAATCTGACCTTCTCTACCGTATATTTCTTTTAATTTTGTCTGTCTTGCAGATTTAATTTTTTCAAGGAGTTTCAATGCAGTACCAGAAGGAGCATCTTTCTTTTTGTTGTGATGCGCTTCAACAATCTCTATGTCATAATCTTTCAGTATATTTGAAACTTGTTCCACAAGTTTGAACAGAAGATTGACGCCGATACTCATATTCGGCGAAAAAACTATTGGTATTTTTTGACTTGCTTTTTTTATGTAGGATACCTGTTCTTCAGATAATCCAGTAGTTCCTATTACACATGCCTTTTTATATTTTTCCGCAATTTTTACATGTTCGAAAGTTGCATCAGGATTTGTAAATTCTATTAAGACATCCGTTTTGTCTATTACTTTTTCTAAATCAGATTCAACTGGTATATCCAGTGGCTGAATTTTTTTCCCAATCATTTGATGCCCGCTTGCTTCAATTCCTGCAACAACTTCTATTTCTTTATCCTGAGGGCAAAGATTCAAGATACTTGTTCCCATTTTTCCACAGATTCCAGAGATGATTATTTTTGGCATTTTATTTTTTCCTCCTGAGTTCCCATGTTATAATTAAACCTTCGTTTTGATGCTACAATCATTTATCATGGCTAAACCTTGAGCAAATTTTTCCTGGACCTATTCAATGTGTTTTTATTTTAATAGCCCGTAATCCTTTAATGCCTTTTTTAACTTTTCGACATTTGCCGGCTCCATTTCTGACATTGGAAGTCGCAGTTCTGGTGAACACATTCCAAGTAGTCCCATTGCTGTTTTAATTGGAATAGGATTTGTCTCAATAAACATTGCTTTAACAAGTGGAAAAAGTTTGTAATGAAGTTCCTGTGCCTTTTTAATATCGCCTTTCAAGTATGACCAGACCATTTCGCTGACATCTTTTGGAACTATATTACCTACTACTGAAACTACACCGACACCACCTATTGAAAGAAGAGGAAGTGTCAAAGAATCATCCCCTGAGAGTAGTTCTATTTCAGGACTTAGAAATTTTATTTTACTCATCTGGTCTAAAGAGCCACTTGCTTCTTTTACTGCAACAATATTCTTACAATCTTTCGTAAGTTTTGCAATTGTTTCTGGTTCAATGTTTACACCTGTTCTTGATTGAATATTATAAAGCATTATTGGTATGTCTACAGCGTCTGCAATTTTCTTAAAATGCTGATACATTCCTTTCTGTGTGGGTTTGTTGTAATAAGGAGATATAAGTAAACAGGCATCAGCGCCAACTTTCTTAGCAAACTGTGTAAGCCTGAGCGCTTCAGCAGTATTATTTGAACCAGTGCCCGCAATGACTTTTATTTTTTTGTTTGCTGATTTTATAACTGTTTCAATTACTGACTCATGTTCTTCATGTGATAGAGTGGATGATTCACCAGTTGTTCCGCATGGCACAATTCCATCTGTTTTATTTTCAATATGAAATTTTACAAGTTCTTTAATTTTTTCGTAGTCAACTTCATTATTTTTGAAAGGTGTTACTATTGCTACATAAGAGCCAGAAAACATAAATTCCTCCTGTTATAATTTTGTAGTTCCAGTAAAAGAGATGTGTACTTTTCCTTCTAAGAAAACATCTTTTACACTTTTGATTGAACCGCTGTTTTTTGTCAGATTGAAATATACTTTAAGTATTTCTCCACTTGCGGTTTTGCATTCTACTGGAGATTCTACTAAGTTTTTCAAACCTGATATTACTGCGCTTGCTACAGAGCCAGTGCCACAACTTTGTGTTTCTGCTTCCACCCCTCTTTCATATGTTCTTAAAAAAATTGAATTTTTGTTTAGTACTTTAACAAAATCAACATTTGTCCCATCAGGAGCAAAAAATTTGTGATATCTAATTTTTTTACCTAAGTTGTAAACATCAACATTTTCTATTTTTTGAACAAAAAATATTGTATGAGGTACCCCAGTATTTATATAAGATAATTTAAGATTTTTTTCGTCTATCTTTAAGTCAAAGTCAAGTTTTATATCTTTTGGTTGAGTAAGTTGAATTTTTACATTTTCACTAAAGACATTTGCTTTTATTATTCCGGCAAGTGTTTCAAATTCCATTTCTTTTTTTGCTATTTTGTTTACAAATGCATAATAGGCAATACATCTTGCTCCATTTCCACACATTTCTGCCTGTGTTCCATCTGAATTAAAAATTAGCATTTTGAAATCAGAAATTTTTGAATTTTCTAAAATCAGAAGTCCATCAGCACCGATTGAAAATTTCCTCTGGCAGAGTTTTTTTGCCAATAAAGAATAATCTGTTTTTAAAGTTTTTTTTCTGTTATCTATTATTATGAAGTCATTACCTGCTGCATGCATTTTGAAGAAATTTATCTTTTGTTTCATTTTCTATTCACCACGAATAAGATCTTTTAATGTCTCTCTTTCTCTTATAATTTCCCATTTATCTTTGTCAACAATTACTTCTGCTGGTCTTGGCCTTGAATTATAATTTGATGCCATTGTAAACCCATAGGCACCAGAGCACATAATAGCAAGTAAACTTTTTTCTGGGCCCCATGGCAGTTTTCTATTTTTTCCAAGAGAATCTCCAGATTCACATATTGGTCCTACTACATCTGCAAGAATTTTTTTGTCGTGTCTTTTTTCAACAGGCAATATTTCATGATAGGCACCATATAGAGTTGGTCTTATTAAATCGTTCATACCTGCATCAACCACAAGAAAATTTTTTTGTTTTCCTTTTTTACAGTAGATTATTTTTGTTACAAGTATTCCAGCGTTTCCTACAATGTATCTGCCTGGCTCAAGTATAATTTTTTTATTCAGCGGTTTTAGAACAGAAAGAACTGTTTTTGCAAGTTGAAAAGGAGTGGGGGGAGTTTCATCTTTATACTTAATACCAAGTCCTCCACCGATGTCAATATATTCAATTTTAATTTTTCTTTTTTCAAGTTGCTTGACAATACTTAATATTTTTTCTGCCATTAATGAAAATGGTTTTAACAAGACAATCTGTGAGCCAATGTGGCAGTGAATACCTGAAATGATAACATTTTTGTATTTACTTGCCTTTGTAAAAATATCTATAGCATCTTCTATTGCAATACCAAATTTGTTTTCTGATTTGCCCGTAGTTATATATTTGTGTGTATGAGGGTCAATACCAGGATTGATTCTTATTGCTATTTGAACTTTTGCTCCAAGTTCATAGGCAAGTTTATTTATCTTTTCTAATTCATTTATTGATTCAACATTGAACAATAAAATTTTTTTTCTTATTGCAAATTTAATTTCTTCTTCTGTTTTTCCAAGTCCTGCAAAGACAATTTTTTCTGGATTTGCTCCTGCATTTATTGACCTGAAAAGCTCTCCTCCGCTTGTAATGTCAGCACCTGCTCCAAGTTTGAAAATAGTTTTTAATATAGTCCTGTTAGTGTTTGCTTTTACTGCATAGCAAACGATATGGGGAACTGAGTTGAATGCGTTGTCGTACTCCTTTAGATTTCTTATGATGGAATTTTTTGAGTATATATATAAAGGCGTTCCAACCTTAGATGCTATTTCTTTGACAGAAACATCTTCACAAAAAAATTGATTTTGTTTATAGTAGAACACAGTTAAAATCCTTACTCACTGCTGGCTTACTTACTATTTTGTTGCAAGTTTCTCTTCAATCCTTGATAAAAATGTTTTACTATATTCTTTTAACATTGGGCTTTTTGCAAGTTGGCATGACTTTGAAATTTCTTCCTTTGATGAGGAAATATTGCCTTCAAAATAATATATGAAACCTGAAAGAAAATAAACAAGGGGTTCCTCAGGATTTGTCTCTTTTAAAACTTTGAGAAGATTTTTTGCTGACTCATAGTCATTTTTTTTAAAATATGCTGCTACAAGATGAAACTTTATATCCAATCTTTCAGGATTTTTATCTCCTGCAACTCTTAGCCATTCAATTACATCATCATACTTATTTTGCAATGAATAAAGTAAAGCAAGATGAAGATAATCTTCAGGATTCGGTTCTATAGATATTGCCTGTTTAAGAATTTCAGAAGCAAGTTGCCAGTCCCTTATTGTTTCATAACATTTTGATAATCTTCTGTAAATAGAAGCATCTGATTTTATCATAAGTGCTTTTTTATAGTTATCAATTGCCTGAGAATTCAATCCGAGAGATTGATAGATTCTTCCAAGGCCATAATACGCTGAAAATTTATCTCCATTTAGTTCAATTACTTTTTTGTATTCTATAGTTGCCTGTGAGTTCAAAGATGTTTTCTCATATATTCTTGCAATGTTTAGATGATGCTTCCAGTTTTTTGGCTCAACTTCAATACACTCCTGAAATGTTTCAATTGCAAAGTCATACTGATTTAGATTTTCATGGCAAAGTCCCTTTTTTGATAGTATATCTATATAAGTTTTTTTTGGCCATTTTTGTTTAATTAAAAGGTTATATTCATCTAGTGCCTTAGAAAAAACACCTGAACTGAAATAAATCTCAGCAAGTTCTATGTGTTCTTTTTTTTGTTTTTTTGTTAACTTTGAAGAATCTTTTGAATAAAGATATTCACAGGAGAAAGAAAAAATCAACAATAGTATGAAAAAACTTCCGGTTATTTTTTTTATCATTTTAACTATGTTGAAGTAACCAGTTGAAAGTTTTGTCCATGATTATTCTTTTTATTTTTGGTATCATTTTTCTTGTAGCAATTATGCCTGCATCAATACATTCTTTTCCACGCCATAGTTCATAGGCGCTTACATCACTTACTTTTGGATTTATAACTATATCAGCAAGATTTAATGATTCCCTTGAGAGAAGTTCTCCTTGAATATAAATTGATTGGTTTAAAACAAGCAATATATTAGATGTACTATATTTTGTAAAATCAGCGCTGATGTCAGTGGCAATTATAAAATCAGCATCTAACATTTTTGCAATATCAGTTGGAATGTTGTCCACCAGCCCGCCGTCAACAAGTTGTCTATGCCTGTATTCTACAGGGGCAAAGACACCAGGAATAGTTGCACTTGCTCTTGCAGCACTTGCAACATCTCCTTCTCTAAAGATTATTTTTTCACCTGTTCTTAAATCAGTTGCAACACAGGCAAAAGGTATTTTTAATTCATAGAACTGTTTTTTTCCAATGTTTTTTTCTATATATTCTTCCATCTTTTCAGTTGAAAGCAATTTTTCAGCCATTACAAGTCCAACAATAGAAGGTGGCGAAAAATTCGTCAAATCAGACCAACCAATTTCTTCTGCCATTAGTTCTATTTTGTTGATTTTCATACCACTGCAATAAAGTGCACCTATAAGTGCACCTACACTTGTGCCTACAATTCCATCAATAGGGACTCCTTCTTCCTCTAAAACTTTAAGAACTCCTATATGAGCAAGCCCTCTTGCTCCACCTCCACTTAAAACAAGAAATATTTTTGGTCTTTTTGGAGGAGTAAGTGTTATTACTTCACGCCAGAAATATTCTGTGAGAAACTGGTCAGTATCAAATTTGGAAACCAACCCTTTTTCTTCTGTATATACAGGTATATTTATAGCGAAAAGTAAAGTTAAAAAAAATAAAAAAATTCTCATAAAAATTATTCTATTTCCAGAGATTTGCCTATTGCATGTTCAATAGCGGTTCTTGAAAGTAAAAGTTCTTTTAAGCCATCAATGTAGTTTATCTTGCATTTTAGATAGTGTTGCCATGATTGTAAAATTGAGTTGTTTTCAGATAATATATTTTCTGCATTTTTTAGTTGTTTTTCTCTTTCTGTGAGTTCTTTTAGCCAGAAATTATATTCAATATATGATTTTCTTACCTGCAATCTTATAATATCCTCTATGTCTTTTTTCTTAAGTTTATTTTGTTCTGCCTGAAGTTTTTTCTGTTTAATTCTTGACCAGGATGCCCAGCCGTCAAAAATTGGTACATTTAAGTTAAGAGTTGCATTCCAGTTTTTTTTGTCAAAAGATAATTCTTCTCCAGAAAAGTCATAGTGAGCACCTAAAGAAACAGTAGGATATCTTGTTGCAAGAGAAAGTTTTACAGATAGAGCATCCATTTCTTCTTGTGCCTGTATTTGTTTTGGTTCAGGCCTATATTGAAATGCCCAGGCCGATAGATTGTTTATGTCATATAAGTCATTTACAGGTTCAAATTTGACATCAAGTTTGAAACTTGTATTCAATTCCAGTCCAAGAGTGTTTAAGAAATCAAGTTTCTTTTTTTCATATTCATTTTCAAGAGCAGATTTTTCATTTATTATTCTATTTAGAATTTCTTCATTCTGTAATTTTTGTTCAAAGTTTTTTGGTTTTGATATTTCAGATAGTTTTTCAATTGTTGATATAACAATTTTGTATGTTTCTAATTTTTTTTCAACTGAGATAAGTTCATATATTGATTTTTTCACTTCAAGAGTAATATCGTTTGTTATTATTTTTTTTTGGTTTTCTGCTCTGATTAAATTTGTTTCTGCAAGTTTTAAGTTTGATGTGTATCTTCCACCCGAATAGACATGTTGCCAGAGGGAAAGGCGTGTTAAGTAATAATCTCCAGGAGATGCTCTTTGTAAAAGGATTGAACTAAAAGTAGGTGGTAGTGACATCCACTGGTCAGTGTTAAGTTTAGAGTAATTAAAAATCAGGTCAATTTTTGGATAAAGGGATGCGCCTGCTTCTTTTACTCTTTCTTTTGCAATTTCAAGTTCCTTTTCTGCAAGAAGAATTTCTTTGCGATTGTTTAAGGCGCAGGAGATGCTGTTCTCTATTGTGAAAATTCTTTCAGGTTTTTGTTCTTCTGGAAAAGTTTTAATCACTGGCCACAATAGAATTATAAATAAAAAGATTAAAGATTTAAGTTTTTTTATTTGAGTTTTGACTGATTTTAACGATGTTGAACCATAAGTTTTCTTTGTTTTTATAATATTTTCAGGTTTTAAGTATCCATAGACATCTTCTTGAAAATATTCAGAATATTTTTTTAATTCATTTATATTTAGGTCCTTAATTTCTTTGTTTTTTTTAATGCAGTCAGAAACAAGTTTTTTCACTATTGAGTGTGCCTTTCTAAAAGGAACTTTTTTCTTAGTAAGATAGTCAGCCAGTTCAGTAGCACAGGTATAGTTTTTTTCTGAAACACTTTTCATTTTTTCTTTGTTTACTTTTAATGTCTTAAGCATTTCAGACATAATATCAATTGATGATTTTAATGTCTCAACTGCGTCAAACATAGGGGGTTTGTCTTCTTGAAGGTCTCTATTATAAGAAAGAGGAAGCCCTTTCATTACAGTTAAAATATTTAAAAGGTCCCCGTAAATTCTACCTGTTTTTGCTCTTATAAGTTCAAATGCGTCTGGGTTTCTTTTTTGTGGCATAATTGACGAACCGGAAGTAAATTTTTCTGAGATATTTACAAAATCAAACTGCGGATTTAACCAGATTATAATTTCTTCTGATATCCGTGAAAGATGCATCTGAGTAATAGCACAGCAACTCAGAAATTCAATAATGAAATCTCTGTCGCTTACTGTGTCAACAGAATTTTCAGATATTTTTGAAAACCCAAGTAGTTTTGCAAGATTTTTTCTGTCTATTGGGAAAGATGTTCCTGCAAATGCACTTGCACCTAAGGGAAGTTCGTCTATTCTTTTATAGCAGTCATTAAATCTTTCTTTATCTCTTTGAAGCATCCAGCAATATGATAAAAACCAGTGTGAAAACAAAACTGGCTGACCAGGTTGAAGATGAGTATAGCCAGGCATAATTACATCCAAATTTTGCTCTGCTTTTTCTATTATTACCTTCTGTAATTTCTTTATCAAGAAAGTAATGTTTTTTATTTCATGTTTGAGAAAAAGTTTCATATCAAGAACTATCTGGTCGTTTCTACTTCTTCCTGTGTGAAGTTTTCCTGCAGTTTGTTTTCCTATAATCTTGTTAAGTTCATTTTCAATTGCATAGTGAATATCTTCTGCTTCTGGAAGGTCTTTGCCTGCAAGTATTTTAGTTTTTATTTTATTAAGTCCCCGGATTATTTTGTCTGCATCTTTTTTAGAGATAATTTTAGATTTTGAAAGGTTTTTTGCATGAGCAATTGAGCCTTCTATATCATAGAGTGCAAGTTTTTTATCAAAATCGATTGATTTTATAAAATTTTTTAATGATTTATACACTTTTTTTTCTTAAAAGAGAGGCAACTTCAAGAGGTAGTCCAAAAAGTTTTGTGAATCCCTCTCCGTGTTTTTGGTTGTAGATATCTTCTTTTGAGAAAGTAGCAAGTTTCTGCCAGTAGAGTGAATATGGGGATTTTCTACCAGATACGGATATTGTCCCTTTGTAAAGTTTAAGTTTAATAGAACCTGTTACAAATTTCTGTGTTTCGTCTATAAATTTATCAAGGGCATTTTTTAGTGGGCTAAACCATAGACCATAATATACAAGTTCAGAGTACTTTTGTTCAACAATTTCTTTGTAGTGAAATGTTTCTCTGTCAAGAGTTAGATATTCAAGTTCCCTGTGGGCAAAGCACAGAATAGTTCCAGCAGGGCATTCATAGACCCCTCTTGATTTTATACCAACTAATCTGTTTTCAACCATGTCAGTTCTGCCTATTCCATTTTTTCCACCAATTTTGTTCAGGGTCTTTATAAGTTCAACTGGCTGATATTTTTTTCCATTTATTTTTTGGGGTACACCTTTTTCAAAGTATATTTCTAAATAAGTTGGTTTATCCGGTGCCTTTTCAGGAGAAACTGTTAATTGAAAAATGTCTTCAGGTGGTTCCCTGTTAGGGTCTTCTAAGATTCCTCCTTCATAACTTATATGCCATAAATTTTCATCAATAGAATATGGTTTTTCAGGTGTTATTTTTATAGGAATTTTATGTTTTTTAGCATATTCAATTTCTTCTTCTCTGGATTTTAAGTTCCATTCCCGCCAAGGTGCAATAATTTTTATTTCCGGTGCAAGTGTCCTGAATGAAATGTCAAATCTTACCTGGTCATTCCCTTTTCCTGTGGCCCCGTGACTTACCGCCCATGCTTTTTCTTTTTTTGCAATTTCAATTACTTTTTTTGCAATTAGCGGTCTTGCAAGAGCGGTTCCAAGCAGATATTTCTTCTCATATATTGAATTTGCTTTGATAGCAGGATAAATAAAATCAGTTACAAATTCGTTTTTTGCGTCAATGAGATAGACCTTTTCAGCCCCTGCTTTTTTTGCCCTTTCTTTTATTTCATTGAAATCTTCAATTTGGCCAACATCTACAATGCAGGCAATAACACTTGAATTGTAGTTATCTTTAAGCCACCTGACCATTACAGAGGTATCAAGTCCGCCAGAATAAGATAGCACAACCTTTCTTTTCATGGCTTTGTATTATAACAAAAATACAGGTGTATTGTCAATTGAAATTCCCGATTTCCCGCCTTCACGATTTCACGACTTCACGACCCCCCGCCTAAAATCTCCTGTTTTTCCACCAGTTTTCTCTAAGAGGCATATATCAGTAATTTCTGCTTCCCTGTCAACTGATTTTACCATGTCATAAATAGTAAGAAGGGCAATTGTAACAGATGTAAGTGCTTCTATATCAGGGCCGGTTGAACCATTTGTCTTTACCAAGGATGTAACCCTGACCGCTGATTTTTCAATTTCAAATTCCAGGTCGCAATAAGTTATGTTGAGTGGATGGGTAAGAGGAACAAGTTCGTCAACTTTTTTTGATGCAAGAATTCCTGCGATTTTTGCTGTGGTTAAAACATCCCCTTTTATAAGTTTACCTTTCTTTATGTCATTTATTGTTGATTCTTTTAACAAAATTTTTCCTGAAGCTCTTGCAGTTCTTTCAGTTGGTAGTTTTTTTGAGATATCAATCATTTTGATTTTTTGCATTTTTATCTCCTTTCTGTCTGTTAAGTCAGACAACTCCAGTTGTAAATCCCAAACTTCCCGCCACAATTTTTAATTTTTAATTGTCTCTCATCCTCCAATCTTCGACATACACTCTTTTAATGAGCCAAAATTATGTTTTCCCGGTTTATTTTCTGCTGCTTTCTTAAATAGATTTTTAATTTCTTCGTCGGTCGCGCCATTTCTTAGAAATTTTTTTAGGTTGATCTCATAAGGATGGCCAAGGCATAACTTAAGTTTTCCGTCGGCAGTTAGACGCAGTCGGTTGCATATTGAACAGAATGGTTTTGACCTTGAGAGAATAAATCCAATATAACCCTTGCCCGAATTATTTTTGAATTTATAATGTGTGCCTGGGCCTGCCCCGGGGACAGAAACTTTTTTCAGGTCGTATTTTTTTGCGAGGGTTTCTTCAATGTTGCCAGTGGCGTTAGCAGAAGTTTCATAATTTAAGAATCCTTTTATCTTTGAATTATCAGAAATTGAGATTTTTGGCAAAGTGACAATTTCACTTTCTGCAACAGTGTCAATTTTTGAGTTGCTGAGTTTTTCTACAGGAATTCTTTCAATGAACCTTACAACCACAGGTTTTTTATAAGCAAACATAACAAAATCGTCAAGTTCATCGGTGTTTATTCCATCAATCAGGACAACATTTATTTTTATCGGGGAAAAGCCGAGTTTAATACATTTTTTAATCCCATTAACAACTCTTTCAAGTTTGTTTCTGGTGCATGTAATTTCATTGAATTTTTTTTCATTTAGTGTATCTAAACTTATATTTATTCTTTTGATACCTGCACGGAAAATGTCTTCTGCATAATCTAAAAGCAATGTTCCATTTGTTGTGATAGAAAAGTCACATTTTGTTTTAGTCGCTTCTTTTAAGAAATCAATTAGCCCTTTGCGGACAAGTGGTTCACCTCCTGTGATTCTGAATTTATTTATTCCAATTTTATTTGAAATAAAAATTATTCTTAAGATTTCTTCATAGGTAAGTATCTCTCTATGTGGCAGAAGTTCTATTCCTTTTTCCGGCATGCAGTAGATACATCTTAAATTACATCTATCAGTGACTGATATTCTAAGATAGGTTATTTTTCTGCCAAATTTATCAATAAGTTGCAAGTTTTATTTTCACCTCTTTTGGCCAATTTAATGAGAATAGAATTTTCTGTCAAGAAGATGGAGCAGTTCCTTCCAGAAGTTTCAATATTTCTTCTTTTGTTTTTTCAAATTCTTCTTTATATTCTTTTGGAACATTTTGCGAAGGAGGAAATTTCAATTTTAGAAAATTGACAAAAGAACCATTTTTTGTTATTCTGAAGTCAAGGTGTGGGCCTGTGGCAAGTCCTGTGGCACCAACATAACCAATAACTTGCCCCTGTCTTACTCTAACCCATCTTTTTACCCCCCTGCCAAATCTTGATAAATGTCCATACCAGGTTGTGTAAGTTGAATTATGTCTAATTTTGACAAGATTGCCAAATCCACCCTCCCAGCCGACAAAAATCACTGTGCCATCTCCAATACTTGAAACAGGAGTTCCTGTTGGTGCTGCATAGTCAATTCCAAGATGCGGTCTCCAGTATCTTAAAATTGGATGAAATCTGTTGTAAGAAAAATATGATGAAATTCTTCTAAAATTCAAAGGTGCTCTTAGGAACATTTTCTTCAAAGATGCTCCATCTGGTGAAAAATAGTCACTGTATTTTTTATCCTGACTTTCAAAGAGGACTGCTGTATATTTTCCTGTCTGTTTTCCATCATAAATTGCACCAAGAATTTTCCCGTCAATTTTTACATTGTTTTCATACTCATAACTTTCATAGATAAATTTGAATTTATCACCAACTCTTGGTTCAGTGAAGAAATCAATCTGCCATGAAAAAATGTCAGCAAAATTCATTATCATTTCAGGGTTAATTCCTTTTTGTGTCATTGCTTCCCAGAGAGTTGTCTGTAGTTCGCCCTCAACATTTTTTAAGAGTTTTTTTGACGGGACAACTTTTTTTGAACAATAAAATTTCCCTTCTGTTGATTTTTCAACAGAAAAATATTCTACAGGTGAATACCAGTAGTTAAATTTATTTACAATCCCAAAGGTTGTGTGATAAATTTCATAAATATGTCCCGGCTGTATATTTCTTATGTTGTAATAAGGATTAAGCGTGGCCAATAAAGAAGTAATTTCAGATTTTTCAAGCCCAGCATCAGAAAGGACTTCGTTAAGAATATCTCCTGAATGGATTGTTCCTGTAGATAGAACAATAAGAGGTCCTGATGACTTAAAAATTAAGTTTTTGTTAAGAAATATAATCAATATAATAACGACTGCTGGAAAAAAAATAAAAAAGAATTTTCTAAGTTTCATAAATATTTTCTCAGATATTTTCCAGTGTATGACTTCTGGTTCTGAACAATTTTTTCAGGTGGACCTTCTTCAACAATTTCTCCACCTTTTTCTCCTCCTTCAGGTCCAAGGTCTATAATCCAGTCAGCAGTTTTTATTACCTCCATATTGTGTTCTATTACAAGAACTGTGTTTCCTAAATCAACAAGGCGATGCAGAACATTAAGAAGTTTTTCAACATCAGCAAAATGAAGACCTGTTGTAGGCTCATCCAACAGATAAAGTGTTTTTCCTGTTGACCTTTTACACAGTTCACTTGCAAGTTTTACTCTCTGTGCTTCTCCACCTGAAAGAGTAGTCGCTGGCTGTCCAAGTTTAATATATCCAAGTCCAACATCGTCAAGTGTCTTTAAGATTCTTTTTATTTGTGGTATTGCATCAAAAAATTTTAATGCTTCTTCTACTGGCATATCCAAAATTTCAGCAATATTTTTCCCTTTGTATTTCACTTTCAGTGTTTCTTCATTGAATCTTGCTCCTTTACAAACCTCACATTTTATATATACATCAGGCAAAAATTGCATTTCTATTTTTATAGTTCCATCCCCCTGACAGTTTTCACATCTTCCGCCTTTAACATTAAAACTGAATCTTCCTGGTTTATATCCTCTTCTTTTTGATTCAGGAAGTTGTGCAAATAAATCTCTTATGTATGAAAAAACTCCAGTATAAGTTGCAGGGTTTGACCTCGGGGTTCTCCCTATAGGTGATTGGTCAACTATTATTACTTTGTCTATATTTTCAATTCCATTCAGAGTTCTAAACTTTCCTGGCGTTTCTTTAGAATTGTAAAACTTTTGAGCAAGTGCTTTATAAAGTATTTCATATACAAGAGTTGATTTTCCTGAGCCAGAAACACCTGTAATACATACAAAAAGACCGAGTGGAATTTTAACATCTATATTTTTAAGATTGAACTGCTGCGCACCAACTATTTCAAGATATTTGTTCTTTGGTTGCCTTCTTTCTTTTGGCGGTTTAATCTTAAGTTTTCCTTTTAGATATTGGCCAGTCAAAGATTTTTCTTCTTTTAGGATTTCTTCAAGAGGACCACTTGCAACAACTTTCCCGCCATGTATTCCTGCCCCTGGGCCTAAGTCAATAATCCAGTCAGCAGAACGAATTGTCTCTTCGTCGTGTTCTACTACAATTAGTGTATTGCCAAGGTTTCTTAAATCAATAAGTGTGTCAATTAATCTTCTGTTGTCTCTTTGATGAAGACCTATTGTTGGCTCATCAAGAACATATAAGACACCTGTAAGTCCTGAACCAATCTGAGTTGCAAGATGAATTCTCTGGGCTTCTCCTCCTGCAAGAGTTGAACTTTCCCTGTCAAGTGTTATGTAGTCAAGCCCAACATTTATAAGAAATCTTATACGACGGGTAATTTCCTTCAAGATTTGTTTTGAGATTGTTTTTTCTGTTTCAGTTAAATTTAGTTCATTAAAAAATTTTTCTAATTCTTTTATTGACATTTTTGTTATATCAGCAATTGATTTGCCATTTATTGTTATAGAGAGTGCTTCTTTTTTTAATCTTGTTCCCTGACATAGTGGACATGTCTTTCTTCTGATGTATTTGTTATAAATTTCTTCTTTTACATATTCAGATTCCGTTTGTTCATATCTTCTCTGAAGATTTTTAATTACTCCTTCAAAATCATCCTGTCCGTAGAAAAGTATATTTTTTTGTTGCTGTGTAAGTTTCTTAAAAGGAACATCTGTTGGAATGTTATTTCTTGAACACACATCTTCTAAAATGTCTCTGTAGTAACTTGACCAGGAATATTTCCATCTGTGTGTTCTTGTTGTAATTGGTTCTGCCCATGGTTTTATTGCTCCTTCTTCAATTGAAAGTTCAGGATCAGGAACAACTAATTCAGGGTCAATTTCAAGTTTTGTCCCGAGGCCATCACATTCTGGGCAGGCGCCATAAGGAGAATTAAAAGAAAAAGTCCTTGGCTCTATTTCAGGAAAACTTATACCACACTCTGGGCATGCATAGTGCTCACTGAAAATTAGCGGTTGTGCTGAGTGGCTGAGCGATTGAGTGATAACCATCACAAGGCCATGCGATTCTCTTAAAGATGTTTCTACTGAATCAGCAAGCCGTTCTTTTATTTCAGGTGAAATTGTCAGTCGGTCAATTACTATTTCAATATTATGTTTTTTGTATCTATCAAGTTTTATTTCTTCTTCAAGTTGATAGATTTTCCCATCAACTCTTACACGAGAATATCCGCTTGTTCGCAATCTTTCAAAAAGTTCAGAATAAGTCCCAATTCTACCTTTTACAAGAGGTGCAAGTATCTGAATTTTTGTCCCCTCAGGAAGTTTCATAATTTCATCAACTATTTGCTGGCTTGACTGTGGTTGAATTTTTCTTCCGCATTTAGGACAATGTGGAATTCCTATTCTTGCAAAAAGAAGTCGTAGATAGTCATATATTTCCGTGACAGTTCCAACTGTTGAACGCGGATTGTGACTTGGTGCTCTTTGTTGGATTGCAACTGCAGGTGAAAGTCCTTCAATAAAATCCACATCTGGCTTTTCCATCAACTCAAGAAATTGTCTTGCATAAGCAGAGAGTGACTCAACATATCTTCTCTGCCCTTCTGCATAGATTGTATCAAATGCAAGAGATGATTTTCCTGAGCCTGAAAGTCCTGTAATTACAATTAACTTGTTTCTTGGTATCTCAAGGTTTATATTTTTTAAGTTATGTTCTCTTGCCCCGTGTATAACAATTTTTTGTTGATGGTTGACAATTGAATTCATTTTTTGATATAATCAAACTATTAAAAAATATTTTGTAGTTGCTCTTGTCTGCCACAGGCATGACAATTTATTGAGCAGATATTTCTACATGATATTTTAGCCTGACCCACCACACACATCGGCGGGCATGCCAGCCAGTTAATTTGGCGGGCACGATAAATCGGGCAACTACAGGTTTTTTGAATAACTTATAATACAAAAAATTCAATAAGTTTGTAAAGGGCTATGGAGGTGGTTTTATGAAAAGGTTAGTAATTCCTGTCTGTTTAGTTGTTTCATTTTTCCTTTTGACTGGATGTCCGAAAAAACCAAAAAAACCTGCTGAGGTGATTCCTGAAAAACCAGTAGAAGAGTCAAAAGAAGAACCATCTATCAGAGGAAAAGATTATCAAAATATTCCTGAACTTAAAAACATTTTGTTTGGCTATGATAAATATTCAATAACTCCTGAATCAGCGGAAATATTAAAAAAGAATGCTGAATATCTAAAAAATCATCCAGAATTAGAAGTATTGGTTGAAGGACATTGCTGTGAATGTGGAACAAATGAATACAATATGGCTCTGGGTCAAAAAAGAGCAACTGCAGTTAGAGATTATTATATCAAGTTAGGTGTCCCGGCAAAAAGAATAGCAACTATTTCTTATGGTGAAGAAAGGCCTATAAACAAAAATGCAGGACCTCCAGATTCAGAGGGCTGTATTGTAAACCGCAGAGCAGAGACAAAAGTCAGGATAACAAAATAAGATTTTTTTGTATATCAAGAATACTAAAAATATTTTGTAGTTTCTATTGTCTGCCACAGGCATGACAATTTATTGAGCATATTTATACATGATATTTTAGCCCGATAAATCGGACAGATACAAGCCTGATAAATTAGACAAATACAGATTTTTCAAAAATTTCATAATATTGAAAATTGAACATAAAACAAATTATAGTTTATATTTTCCTTCCTTTTTTTCTTTCAGGGTGTATTGCCACCTCTCGTGAGATTACTGACCTAAGAGATGATATAGACCAACTCAGAAGACAGATGAATAATCTTCAAAAAAATCAGGCAGACCTTTCATCAAAAATGGATTCTTTAGACAGCAGTATGACAACCTTAAATGAGAAACTTGAAGAAAATAAAAATCGTATGTCAATTTTATCTCAGCGTCTTGATGATATTCATTCAAGTTTAAGTCAGAGAATGGACATTCTTTCAGAACAACTTTCTGGTTCTTCGCCAAAAATTACCCCAACACCTTCAGAAATGTTTAAACTTTCTTACAGCGATTATTCAAAAGGTAAATATGAACTTGCAATTGTAGGTTTCAGGTCATTGATAGAGAAATATCCTGAAAGTGAACTTTCTGCAAAGGCACAATATTATATTGGTGATTCATATTATAATAGAGGTGAATTCCAGCAGGCAATTCAGGAGTTTGATATAATGATTAAAAAATATCAGTATAGCGAACTTATCCCTTCCGCAAAATATAAGAAAGCACTTTCTCTTATTGAATTAAAAGAAATATCTCAGGCAAAAGAACTCTTAAAAGAAATTGTGTTGTCATATCCAAAAGCACCTGAAGCAGAACATTCAAAAAATAAACTTGAAGAAATCTCTAAATGAAAACTGCTGATTCTAACCTGAAAATTCCTCTCCTTATCTCAATCATTTTGCATGTACTTATAATAAAATTTGTTCCTTTTGGTCGTTCTAAGAATATAATTTATATAACCTTTCCTGTTGAATTGGTTTCAGTCCCTCCAATAGTTAAACAGGCAGAAGAGGAAAAAAAAGAGTCAATAGCAGTTCCAGAAGTTACCGCTAAAAAAAAGAAGAAAGAAGAAAAACCAAAAGAAAAGAAAATAGAAGAAAAAAAACAGCAAGAGGCACCTCAACAGCCAACTGTCAAACAGCCATTTTCTTCGCTTTCTGTTGAAGCAGCGAAATTTCCTTATATGTATTATTTGAATCAGATTAGAAAGAAAATAAGTGAAAACTGGTTTTTTACAAGGGAGTCAGGTAATTTGAGAACAGTCGTCTATTTTAGAATAAAATCAAATGGAGAAATAGATACACCAAAACTTACTGAATCATCAGGTGATAAATATTTTGACCAGATATGTATAAGAGCAATACAATTGTCAGAACCGTTCCCACCACTGCCATCTGGTTATCAAGAAGAATATTTGGGGGTTTATTTTGAATTTGCTTTCAGAGAATAAAAAAGAAGTGGTAAAGCGGTATAGCGGTATAGCGGTAAAGTTTTTTTTATTTTTTATATTTTACCTTTTACCTTTTACCTTTCTTTACGGTGTAGATGTCTATCTTAAACTTACGGCACATGGGCAGAGAATAAAAATAGGGATTGCAAATTTTACTTCTTTTCCTCCGAATATAGAATACATAGAACTTGCAAGAAAAATTCAGGATGTAACAAAAAAAGACCTTCTTTTTACAAGATATTTTGATATCATAAATTTGAATTATGTTTTGGCAGATAAAAATCCTGACCTTAAACTTTGGCAAAATCAAAATATAGATGTTATTCTGACGGGGAAATTAAAAATAAAAGAAAAAGATTGTATATTGACTGCAAAACTTTATGATGTTGAGTCAGGCGAAATGATTTTTTCTAAAGATTTTAAAGGAACAATAGAAAACTACAGAGCAATTGCCCATGAACTTAATGATGAAATTGTTTTAAGATTCACAGGTCAGAGAGGAATTGCTCATTCAAAAATTGTTTTTGTGAACGATTCAACTGGCTCAAAAGAAATTTATGTTGTTGACTATGATGGGTTTAATATCAAAAAACTTACAAATTATAATTCAATTTCTATCTTCCCAAAATGGTCACCTGATGGTTCAAAAATTCTTTTCACAAGTTTTGTCTATGGGAATCCTGACCTTTTTGTTATGAATACTGATGGTTCCGGTAAAAAGGCAGTTTCAACCATCCAGGGTTTAAATACTACACCTGCATGGTCGCCTGACGGAAATTCTGTTATACTCACAATTTCAAAAGGTGGTTCTCCAAATTTATATGAGATAGACCTCAATGGGAAATATCTAAAACGACTTACTTTTGGAAACAGTATAGATACTTCACCTTATTTTTCTCCAAATGGAAAGAGTTTTGTTTTTGTTTCAGACCGGCCAGGTTATCCTCAACTTTATATTATGGATGTAGATGGAACAAATATAAGAAGAATTTATACTGATGGTTATAGTGATTCTCCCTGCTGGTCTCCTCAAGGAGATAAAATTGTATTTGCAATGCGTCAGCCAGGATTCAGTATGTTTGATATTTATCTTTATGATATTTCAGGCGGGAAAGTTTCACAACTTACTTTTTACTCTGGAAGCAATGAGTCACCATCTTTTTCACCTGACGGCAGGTTTATAGTTTTTTGTTCAACAAGGAACAAGAAAAAAGAAATTTTTGTTATGTTTGTTGATGGCTCTTTGCAGTATCGCCTTTTTGAAATGAAAGGGGACAGTTTTATGCCACACTGGTCGCCATAAACACAGAATTAAATAGTTGACTAACAAAATTTTTTTTAATAAAATGATTTTTGAAAGCGAGGGTACAAAAAATGTGGAATTATTTTGTTAAAGGCGGATTTATGATGTGGCCACTTTTGTGTTGCTCTATATTTTCTCTTGCTATTATTATTAACAGGTTGATTTTTTTTAGAAAAGTTCGCACAGACCACAAAAAGGTTGAAAAATTTCTTAGTTTTGTAGAAAAAAAGGAACTTCAAAAAGCGCTTCAGATAGCACAGGATTCTAATTCAGCAGTTATAAATGTCTTAAAAAACGGGCTTGCAAAATTTCATGAAGGAAAAGAGAGCATTGAGAAGGCAATAGATGAAGCATCACTCTATGAAATTCCGGAACTTGAAAAATATTTGCCATTTCTTTCTGCGATTGCATCTACTTCAACACTTATTGGTTTTACAGGAACAGTTACAGGAATGATAAGGGCTTTTAGTGACATAGTACAGCACGGGGTTTCTACACCCACAGTTGTTGCTAGAGGCATAGCAGAAGCACTTATAACAACAGCAGCAGGTCTGTTTATAGCCATTCCGACAATTCTTTTTTACCACTATTTTTCACATCAGGTTGAAAGAATCACAACAGAAATTGAGCAGTATTCAACAGAATTGCTTAAATTAAAATGAAATTTGATTCAATCCTAATTAAAAACTCTTCTCTTGTTGTCACAATGGATGACAATAAGAATAAAATCCCCGGAGGAGAAATTCTAATTCAGGATAGAGAGATAAAAGCGGTTGGGAAAAACATTTCAAAAAAGTCCAAATTCAATAAAAAAAAATGTAAAATAATTGATGCAACTGATTGTATTGTTATTCCGGGATTTATAAATACTCACCACCATTTGTATCAGACATTTAATCGTGCTATACCTTCTGTTCAGAATGCAGAACTCTTTGACTGGCTTAAAAACCTTTATGAAATTTGGAAGAAAATTACTCCTGAATGGGTTTATTTGTCCTGCAAACTTGGGCTTGCAGAACTTGCACTTACTGGCTGTACAACAACTCTCGACCAGTTTTATATATTTCCAAAAAATCAACCAAAAAATTTAATGGATTATCTAATACAATCAGCAAATGAAATAGGATTAAGGTTTCATGCCTGTCGCGGGGCAATGTCAAGAGGTCGTTCAAAAGGCGGTCTTCCTCCTGATGAACTTGTTCAGGATGAAGATGAAATTCTTTCTGACTATGAAAGGGTTATAAATAAGTTTCATAATCCAGAAAGATTCTCTATGTGCCAGATAGTTCTTGCTCCCTGCTCTCCATTTTCAGTTACAACAGAATTGTTAAAAGAGACATTAAATCTTGCAAGAAAAAAAGGTGTTTTCTGTCATACACATCTTGCTGAGACAAAAGATGAAGAAAAATATTGTCTTGAGAAATATAATAAAAGACCTGTTCAGTATATTGAAAGCGTTGGCTGGCTTGGTGAAGATATTTCTTTTGCTCACTGCGTTCACTTAAACAAAGAAGAAATTGAACTTCTTGGAAAAAATAAAGTTGGTGTTGCTCACTGTCCAACTTCAAATTTGCGACTTGGAAGTGGAATAGCACCTGTAAGAGAACTTATAAATGCAGGTGCAAAAGTAGGTCTTGCTGTTGATGGCTCAAGTTCAAATGATTCAAGTGACATGCTGGCTGAAGTCAGACAGGCACTATTTGTCTCAAGATATAAATCAGGAGTTAATTCAATGACTGCTGAAGATGTCCTTTGGCTTGCAACACGAGGTGGAGCAGAAGTCCTTGGTAGGTCTGATATTGGGTCAATCGAGCCAGGAAAATCAGCAGACATCGCAATATTTAATCTTTCTCAAATTGGTTATACAGGTGGTTCTATTTATGACCCTGTTGGTTCACTTGTTTTTTGTGGTGATAGTCATATTGCTGAAACAGTTATAATAAATGGAAGAGTGGTGGTAGATAAAGGCAAACTTACTACAGTTGACCAGGAAAAACTTATCTTTGAATCAAACAAATATATGAAAAAATTGTTAGGAGGTTTAAATTGAGGATTTTAATTTTGTTATTTTTTTGTATCTCATATTCTTTTTCACAAAGTTCTCCAAAATATGAAGTTGCACCTTTGGAGGATGAGTCACATGAATATGAAATTGCTGTTGACACACGAACAGAAATTGATAAACTTTCTGACCCTGACAAAATTGTAAGGAAAAATGCTCTTATATCTATTGGCACAAAAAGAGACAAAAAATATATAAATCACATTGTAAAAATG
>Ga0078972_1006326_pt1 | contig 28341 bp, 29 predicted proteins | sample YelNatPaOPGAMG01_FD_67568 | JGI IMG/M metagenome (GOLD analysis project Ga0078972, IMG submission 67568) | Hot spring thermophilic microbial communities from Obsidian Pool, Yellowstone National Park, USA - OP-RAMG-01 (SPADES assembly) (version 2) | ecosystem: Environmental > Aquatic > Thermal...
CATACATAATCCGAACTTTGATTTATTTTCTTATTCTTTTTCCAGTTGTAGGTTTTATTTTAGGTTTTCTTTTTGCCTTTATATATAATTTTGTTGCTAAATACACTGGTGGTATTAAGGTGATGATTAGAGAAGATGTTGATAGACCTAAGGAGGGTAGTTGACATCCAGTGGTGGTTTTGTGAATACCCACAGGTTTACTGGTAAGGAGTATGAGAATTCTGGGATTTACTATTTTGGGGCAAGGTATTATGATCCCTGGCTGGGTAGATTTCTGACTCCGGATCCCCTGGGGAAATTTGAACCTAAAGACCCTAAAACAATAAATCCATATATCTATTGTAGCAACAATCCATTGAGGTATGTAGATCCAGATGGCAAACAGGCATTGGATGTTATTGAGATTGTTAATGTAATGACAAACTTACAGCTTCTGAGATGGTCAGCTCAACAGAGGGTTAGCCATGCATTTAATACTGCTCGCGATTACGGGCGAAAAGTGCCACTCCCACGGGATTTCTTATATTCGCATGAAGCGAAAATCGTGGAACCTACTTTAAAAAATATTAATGCAATAACTCGGACCGGTGAACCATACATGGGTTTACGGTTCGGTCTTTTTGAAAATTCAGTGATTAAGGCAAATATTTCCCTGGAGATAACCAATCCGGGGAATCTTGCAGATCTATGCAATCCAGTTGATATGTTGAATAGAAAGGTTACATTCGGGGGTGCATTAGGGTTTAAAAACATAGGGGTTTCTGGTTCGGTTACGATAGATCCGATGAGTGGTATATCAACAAAATCTACGATTAATGTTTCAGCAGGGCCGATTCAAACTTCAAGTGATGGAGAAATATCAATAGAAGGTGAACTTAAACCTACACCTGGTATAGGTGTTTACGGTGGCATAAAAGCAAACCTTAGTCCTGATACCGAAAATGATTATTAATTTTTCTCTGGTTATTCAATATTTGAATGTATCTACTCTTTGTTAGCAATTGGTATGTAACCATTGGTGTCTTATCGGGACTTACAAATAAATAATTACCATGAACAATAATATAATACATAGAAATGATAAAAAATCAGAGATAATGCATTTGTCTGTAGAACTCTTTATTTTATTTGTAATTGTTGTTTTCGTTGTGCAGAATTGGGTGTTTGTTGCAGAAATATCTTTCGCATGGAGATTAGTCATTAGTCTCTACTCAATTATATCTTTACTGCCGATTCTCTTGGTATCGACAGAATTTGGGGATAATTTTCTCAAATCAATTTTTGGAAAAACCCACATAGGTTTAAAATTCTGCAGTGCTTTAACATTATTAATAGGTTCGTATATCTTACTCGGTAAATTGTCATTTGAGGGATTTTATATTTTAATGGGAATAAAAATTGCGGGGATTGTTTATAAATACACTCCTTTTGCTTTTGTAATAATTTTTGCCATTTTCTTTATGATATCAAATACTAACGACAGTGTGGATTATTCTGAAAAGGTAAAGATTACTGACATCATTATAGTAATTATTTTGTTTCTTTTCATGATTACAACCAATTTTGCCACCAATCTGGAATGTACTTATCTCTCATTAGTTATGCGTGATCTGCACAAAGGAATAGCAGCATTAATTTACTTCCCTCAATTACTATGTCAATGGGAATATCTTAACCTCCCATTAGTAATATTTTTTATCCAAAGAAACTATGATAGGTCGATTTTTGGTTTTACATTCCATCTAACCTGGCGTGATATTAAGACCATTCTTAAAGGAATGCTACTTTTTATTGGTTTGACAATCTTAATAGGTCTTGTATCGGAAAGAATCATTTACATACCTTATGATAGGTTATCACTAAAATTGTGGGTGAACAAAATATATTATGCCGTGTTTGTGCAAGGCGTTACCGAAGAGTTCATTTACAGGGCTTTGATATTGACTGTTATAGATAAACTATTAAGAGAAAAAAATTGTAAAAATGGAAGTATTATTGCAGTGCTTATATCGGCATTGGTATATGCACTTTCGTATTGGCGAGCAGGGATTGTTAGTATTCTTACAATGTTCCTGGTGGGAATGGTGTTGAGTTATAGTTATTATAGCACGAAGAAGTTTGCAGTGCCTGTATTATTAAATGCATTTTGGGTTATAATATCCTCAGAATGGTCTAAGGTTGTCTTATAGTGCAGATTAGAAATTAGTAGGATTTTGAGTTTTCAATTAATATTGATTTATTTTAGATGTTGGATACAATTAGCAAAATGAAAATGAATATTTTCAACTTCCCACTTTCTATTTATTATGGTATCAAGCATCTTTGTGATGCCCTGGGCACGCCGATAAGGGTTGTAGATAAAAACTGGGTGACGGTGAAGGATGAGACATTCAAGGCATTTGGAGAGCAGTTGACATCCAGTGGTAGTTTTGTGAATACCCACAGGCACCATTTTTTCCGTTTGTATAGAAGATGTTGCAATTTAAGATTGAGATATTTAAGGGGTAGGTATTAGATAAAATACAATTTTTATACATTCGCTCAATATACATAACTTAAAGTATAGATTAAAATAATAATACAAAAATTAATGTGCTCTTACTCGTAGAGTAAAGGGATTTAAGTCTCGTAAGAATCAAAAAAATACTACAAAATTTAGCAAAAAATAGGCATAGTTTTTAACATCAAAGTATTGAAATTCCGTAGGTTTTTGGCGTTACCTGTTAAAAAATGGCGAAATTGGGGTTTTGTGCCAAATTTGGCAAAACCTGTGCCAAAATTGACACAACGGCAAATGCAGAACTGGACTGCATCTATGCGATTTTGTGGATAAAATGTGGATAACTTTGTGCCAAATTTGGCACAAAGTTTTTTAAAAGTCTTGAAATTTCAGCACTTTCAAGTTGGCACGGAATTTGCATATATGAGTAGTATGACTCAAGAAATTTTAAGGGAACTGCCATACAAAAATGTTCAGCAATCAAATCAAGTCAAAGAGCTTCAAAAGAATCAGAAGAAAAAATTTTATCAGGAAGAATATCGTAAGGATGAGTATGCATCTTTGCATCGTGAGGTATGGCGGGAATTACATCCGGATTATTTCTTGCAATGGCGATTAGCACATACAGACTATTTTAAACTGAGATATCAAGATCTAAAACAGAAGGGTCCGCATTATGCCCGCGATAAATCACGAAAATTCCGTTTATTACATCCTGACTATTATAAAGAATATCGGGAGCGCAATAGAAAGAAATTGCAAAGATACTGGCGTAAGTATAATAGAAAAAAACGAGCGCAAAAATGTAGATTTCAATAGAATGATTTCATAGTGCCGTTTTTTATGTAGCACCAGGACATCGCCTCGGTGTTATTGACACATAATATTCTACCCTCACGGTCTATGCCAATTATTCCAGACCGACATTTTGCCCTTGTTGCATAGTCTATCGCCATCTTGCCCGCAACTGGCGCTGAGTATCTTTCCATATATGCTACAGTTCTGAAGGCAAGCAATGTCTTCATTATCATCTCACCATGGCCTGTAGTTGATACACCACCATATTTGTTCGCATAAGTTCCTGCACCGATGATTGGTGTATCACCAACCCTGCCTGGTAAATGGAGTGAGATGCCACCAGTAGAAGTTCCGGCAGTTATAAAACCATCTTTATCCATTGCTACAACCCCAACGGTCTCATAGAGTTCTTTCAGTTTGTAGAGTTTTGGAAAGTAATCACTCTTTAACCGTTCCTTTGCCCTCTGCCACATCCTTATCTTTTCTTTTGTCTTGGGATTGTGGTATTTTATGCCACAGAGCCTTGCAAATCTCAATGCACCATCACCACATAATAAGAGATGGTCGGTCTTTTCCATTACCAGGCGTGCAACCTGAATCGGATATCTCACATTCTTCATTGCCGCTACTGCCCCATAATTTCCATCAGCAGTCATTATTGATGCGTCCATCTCTACCTCACCGGTCAGACCGAGTGTAGAACCAGTGCCGGCATTGAATATTGTAGTATCCTCAAGGACCATTATTGCCTGTTCAACTGCATCAATGCTTGAACCACCATTTTTTAATATCTCATAACCAATACTAACTGCCTTTTTTAAACCCTGGGCGCGGCGGTGGGGAAAGTTTATACCACCAGCACCCCCGTTTGCAATTATTACAAGATTTTTCATCTCTGCCTCGCTATCTTTCCTATACTACTAAAATTTTTGTCCTTTAATAGAATAAAATACAAGCCAGAGCCCACTGGCTTATTGCCATTATCTTTTCCATCCCAGAAGACTCTTTTATTTATGATTGCCGATGAAGGGAATTTTTTCACTAATCTGCCACTGATTGAATAGATATAAACTTCAGGGTTTACATTATCAGGATAATCAAGTATTATCTCGCAGTTTTCGGTGAAGGGATTGGGTATAGAATAGGGAACTGCGTAGTTGCTTATAGCAATGTTCACAAACTCAGATAGGTTGGCTTCGTTGTTATAAATATCCCGGGCACAGACACCATAATTGTAAACCCCGCTCAATTTATTGAACACATAGATTGTAGTATCAGGACAACCTTTGCGGATATATCTTCCTGAAATTAGGTTGTATAATTTTATCGCATCTATATATGCACCACCATTATTTATACTGCTATTTGTATGATAATAGATTTTCAGCGGGGCATTGCCTGATGGCAAGATAATCCGGCAGTGTTGCCAGGTGCCTGACCTGCCATAGTAAACAGATTTTTTTGTATCATATTCAATTATCAGGGAGTCTGCCATATCTTCGGTGTTATAATAAATATAGAAATCAAGCAGGCCGAGGTCATCAATCTGGAAATTGCTTTTTGTGATTAATGAATTTTGTAGATTGCCACTGTTTCCTGAGAAGAAAGAACCATTTCCCTGGTAGGCGATGTTTTTGACCAGAGAAAATCCATTGAATAACCAGTTTGCGGAATCCTCACAACCATCCTGGAATAATAAAAGTGTGTCTGTGCATTCTAAGACATCATAAAGAACCGGAGCAAGGTCAAGGGATTTTGTCCAGAAGAGATGGAAGTCATTATCTTTACCAGGAGTGCTTATATTGATTTTTGGTGTGGTTGGTCTGATATCATCCTGGTCATAGAACCAGTTTAGAAAACACTGCCAGTTTGATTGGGCATAGTCCAGTTGTAGATAATAGTCGACGAGATTTTTAAATTCTATGTATCGGTCTGGAAACCAGGTTGTGATGCCGGTCAATCTTGTTAGACCAGTTCCCCAGGATTCTGATTTTAGGACTGTTTTATTATAAGAATCCATAAGTTCCTTTGTTTCTTTTATTGAGAGATGGTCATTCAGTAATCGCAGAAAATCGCCGAGGTCTACATAATCATCTTCAGGTGCAGGCACAGGGTCTATCAGTGAGACCGTCTGCACCTGATTTCTTATATCTTTAAAATTCTGTGTCGGTCGATTCTGTATAATATTATCAATATTTTTCTTGAGCGATTCTTTAAGGTTATCAATATTTTCTAAATCAATAAGAGAGATTGCTGATGCCTGACTTGAATAATATGACTTACAGATATCAATAATCCGCTTGCCAAGTTCTATTTCATTTATTCCCGGGTCTGTTTTGAAAATATATAAGATATCTTCATAAGGATATCCATTAATGGGCCAGACCATCTGGGATGCAATCATAACCTTTGCATAATCCTTTATCTCATTTGCAATCTCTATCTCCTGCATATTACAGGCGTCAAAACCGATGATATTGAATTTTTTCCTTGTGGCTTCATAAAAACTTTTGAATGCATTATTGAGGTCGCCACGGGCAATGCTCATCGTTGTGCCGCTTGACCAGTCACTACCAAATGTCCGTCTTGGCGCCAGGGTCCAGCCTGTGCCGTGATCCCAGAGGATTAAAAAATATCTTTTCGCCGGCTGAAGCATTACACCCCATTCAAGGAAGTCCCTTAATGTATGCCAATCACACATATCAACCATTCCCAGATTACCAAGATTATACAGGGTATCTTTGCCCACATAATAACGATTAGCACCTGTATACGGTTTATCAACCTGGATTAGTATTGAGAGGTTATCATTAGAACCGATTGCCTTCATCTCCACAAGGTCAGAGTCTGCAAGCGCACTCAATGAATTGTCTGCAGCCATATAGACCATTACTGTCCATTCAAGTGCCGAGAGCATAATGGGAATTATAGAAAAGAACAATAGAATTTTACGCACGACAAAGTTTATTTAATTTTCATTTTATGTCAACAGAGTTATTTATACTTTCTGTTATTAATTACAATGATTGAGATAAAACTTCCTGAGAGTAGCGGAGAAATGGGATTTGACCTACATATTTCAACTCTTGACATTTTTCTTTTTTTGGATATACTCAAGCCTATGAAACTTTTTAAGAGATACTGGATGAAGAAGGTTATAAGGGGAATGGGCTTTTCGTTCCTATGAATAATTATTTAATAGACGAGAAGCCCACCAGAAGGTGGGCTTTTTTATTGGTTGTAAAAAAGAGGTTTAATGAAACACCCTCACCCTTGCCCTCCCCCTTGAAGGGGGAGGAGAAAGGAGGGGGTGAAAGGAGGTTTAATGGGGCAGAAATGGTTGGCGATATTAAGAGATTATCTCCGCTCAGGTAATGAGATTGAGACCCCCTGTTATCTCTATGACAGGGCAGGGTTGTTAGAGAATATTGAAATTCTAAAGAAAAATTTTGATGGTATAGCACGGTTATTTTTTGCGGTAAAGGCGAATACCAATCTGAACATCTTGAAGTTGATAAAAGAACATGGTATCGGTGCTGAGGTTGTATCACCGGGTGAGATATTTGTCTGTAAAAAAGCAGGATTCAAGGGTTCAGAGATTCTTTATAATAATGTGGCGCGGAAAAAGGACGAGATAATCTACGCCCTTAAAAATGGTATCACATACTTTAATTTTGAGAGTATAAACCAGGCAATAATTTTAGCAAAGATTGCAGAACAGATGAATAGACGGGTTAAGGTATTTGTCCGAATAAATCCTGGAATATTCCCCAGAACCCATCCTCATCTATCAACCGGTTCAGAATCGAGTAAATTCGGTATAAGGATGGAGGAGTTACCTGAGGTCGCTAAGACTATAAAGGGATTAAAATTCATAGAATTGGTCGGTATCCATTGTCATATCGGTTCACAGATTCTCTCACCTAAACCTTTTATAAGGGCAACCACAAAAGTTGGTGAGGCGATTGAATATTTCAGGGATAATGGTTATGCTATAAAATATGTTAATCTCGGTGGTGGTTTTGGTATTCCTTATAGACCATCAGAAAATCCTTTAAATTTTGCACCGATTGTTAAATGCTACAGGAATTTCAAGGGTGAATACAATGTAGAGATATTCCTTGAACCAGGCAGGTTTTTTGTAGCAAATGCCGGATATATTTTGACGCGGGTAATTGATAAAAAACAGAGGAATCACCTGCCCATTTATATGATTGATGCCGGGATGACCGAGAACCCAAGGCCTGCACTCTATAATGCATACCATCATATTGAACCTTTGTTTGAAAAAAATGGAAGAAGATTCAAGATAAGGGTCACTGGTCCATTGTGCGAGAATGCCGATGAGTTTGGCGTGTTCAATCTTCCTGAACTTAATATTGGTGAGTATCTTCTGATACATAATTCTGGTGCTTATACAAGGACGATGGCTTCAACCTATAATGGCAGGCCGCTCTGTGCTGAATATCTTATTGATAGCAGATTGAGATTGATTAGAAAAAAACAACCATTGAGGAGGTTGATAGAGGATGAATAATATCAAGGTATTTAAAGTTGGAGGTTCGGTCCTTGCTGAGCCAGGAGATTTTTTGAAGATTGCCCGGTTGATTTTAAAATTCAAGGATACAGGGGTTTGCCTCGTGACCTCAGCAATAAAAGGCAGGACCGATGAATTGATAAATCTTTTTACAAAGGCAATCCCTGAACCCGATTTCTATTCTTTTGAGAAATTCGTAGGGATGGGTGAGGTCCAGTCAGCAATGATATTTGAATCGGTTTTCAAATACCTTGGTGCTGAGGCAAAGGCGATAATACCTGGTATGCCTGAATGGCCATTACATATAAGATTGAAATCAAAGGCACAGCTCAGTCCGCAAAAAATAAATGAGAAACGGGAATTCACACTCCTGCCAAAAGGGAAAAGGGTCGTTCACAGATATTTGACCCCTCTGCTAAATAAAAATACAGTATTGGTAATCCCTGGATTTATTGCCCAGGATGAGAAAGACAGGACCGTAACACTGGGCAGGGGTGGGAGTGATATTTCTGCATTGCTCATCGCTGAGTTATTAGGGGCAAAGGAATTGATTTTAGTAAAAGATGTAGGAGGTATATTGAGTGTAGACCCCAGGTTTGTATCGAATACAAAGATGATAAAAAAACTTTCTTGGGCAGAACTCGGTGCACTTGCAGCATCCGGTGCCCAGGTATTGAATCCGATATCTTTAAAACACAGAAGAAATCTTCCCAAATTAAGGGTCATTGCGAATGACGGTGATAATATAGAGAATGGTGGAACCGAGATTCTGTTTGATAAAGAAATCAATATCAATCTTTCAGATAAGACCTATGGGGTTTTGACTTTTATTGGTGAAAAGATACCAGAGACACCAGGCATTTTGAGCAATGTATCAAATATCCTTATGAAAAAAAAGATTACGATCCATTCAATCACGATTTCAGATAACCTTCTTGCAATATATGTTGAAGAAAACCGGTCAGAAAAGGCTTATGAATTGCTTTCTTCTCTTATTTCAAGAATTAAAAATCTTAAGGCATTAAATCTAAAAAAGGGGATTGCAAAGATTGTGATAAGGAGTTTAAAATTCATCAATGAACCTGGTGCAATAAAAAAGATAGTCACGCCGATAGCAAAGGAAAAGATAAATATCTGGGAGATCCTGACCGTCCATACTGATATTATGGTCTTTGTTGAATCCCAGGACAGGGTCAGGGCGTATAACTTTATAAAGAAATTGTTCAGAAAGGAGTAGAATGAATAATAAAATAAAGGTTGCAATTATTGGTTATGGAAACCTTGGTAAAGGTGTAAAACTGGCGCTTGAGAAAAATCCGGATATGGAACTGGTAGAAATCATTACCAGAAGACCGGATACAGTTAAGAAGATTGTGGACGATGTTCCGGTATTCTCATTTGAAAAATTTGAAGTCATTGCAGATGTGGCAATTCTTTGCGGTGGTTCAAAGGAAGATATATTCGGCACTTCTAATAATAAAGAGCTGGACAGGGTTCGTATTACGGATCCCTATGCGCATGGCCAGGGTTTATATTTTGCCCAATTTTTCAACACGGTTGATAGTTTTGATACACACAGGCGTATCTTTGATTATTATCATCAGATTGCAAAGGTTGCACAACTGAACCGTCATACTTCAATCATATCTGCAGGCTGGGATCCAGGAACCTTTTCACTGGAAAGGGTTCTTGCAGATTCCTTCGTGCCTGAAGCGAGGATTTATACATTCTGGGGACCGGGTGTGAGCCAGGGACATTCTGATGCAGTCCGTCAGATACCTGGTGTGCTTGATGCCCGTTCTTATACGGTACCGATTAAAAAATCAGTAGAAATGGTAAGAAAAGGTGAAAATCCTGATTTGAAACCAGGGATGATGCATAAAAGGGTTGTTTATGTTGTCATCCATAAGGATGCGGATAAAAAAGATATAGAAAAAAAGATAAAAGAAATGCCAAATTATTTTGCGGATTATAATACAAAAGTGATATTTGTTTCAGAAAGGGTTTTGAATAAAAGGCATAAAGAATTTCCCCATTGTGGTTCGGTAATCCTTTCGGGTAAGACAGGTAAGGATAACAAAGCAATGATCGAATATCGATGTATCTGGGATAGTAATCCTGAGGCGACTGCAAGCATCCTTATCGCCTGTGCAAGGGCTTGTTATAGACTGAATAAGGAAAAGAGATATGGTGCGTTCACAATGTTGGAGATTCCACCGAATTATTATTCAATCCATTCGCTCGAAGAGATACTGAAAAATTATATGTAAATCCGAATTCCTGGGCATTTTATACCCAGAACAGCCTTTTTCTTTTCGCAATATAAGGAATTTTCGCTGCCTCATACCATAAAATAATTATTATTGACACCCTTATAAAATTGAATATAATTGGTTATGGAATGCAATTTAGATAAGAATAAAAGAGATTGCACCTGTACCTATGAACCCTGTTCGAGAAAAGGCAGGTGTTGTGATTGTCTGCGCTATCATCTAAAACACAATGAACTTCCTGCATGCTGTTTTCCACCAGATGTGGAAAAGACCTATGACCGTTCATTTGAACGGTTTATAAAGACCAAGGAGCGTTAATGGAACTCATATGTGAGATTTCAAAGCCAGGAAGGAAGGGGTATTCTTTACCATCCTTAGATGTCCCTGAGTTCAAACTCCCTGAGAAATATCAACGCAAGGTATCGGCTGAATTACCCGAGGTGAGTGAACCCGAGATAATGCGACACTTTGTCAATCTCTCAATTTTGAACCACCATGTGGACAAAGGATTTTATCCCCTTGGTTCCTGCACAATGAAATACAATCCAAAGATAAATGAAGAGGTCTGTCGTTATCCTGGTTTTGCCCATCTCCATCCATTACAGCCAGAAAAGACGGTTCAGGGTGCCCTTAAATTGATGTACGAACTTGGCCAATATCTGAAGAAAATTGTAAATCTTGATGGAATTACACTCCAGCCCGCTGCCGGTGCACATGGTGAATTCACTGCGATCAGTATGTTTAAGGCGTATTTTAATAAAAAATGTGAGCCGAGAAAGTATATTCTGGTTCCGGATTCTGCCCATGGCACCAACCCTGCGAGTGTCAATTTTTCCGGATTCAAACCACTCACCCTCGGTTCTGATAACAAAGGGCTTGTTGATATAAATAAACTTAATGAACTTATGACCCCTGAGGTCGCGGGTTTAATGCTCACAAATCCCAATACCCTTGGATTGTTTGAAAGGAATATAAAAATAATATCTGATATCGTTCATTCTAAGGGTGGACTTTTATATCTTGATGGCGCCAATTTGAATGCACTGCTTGGTCTGGTAAGGGCTGGAGACCTGGGTTTTGATGCAGTCCACTTCAATCTCCATAAGACATTTTCAACCCCGCACGGCGGCGGTGGTCCTGGTTCAGGCCCGGTAGCGGTGCGCAAGATACTTGAGCCATTTTTGCCCGTGCCTGTGATAAAAGAAAGAGACGGGCATTATTACCTTGACTATGGACTACCTGATACAATCGGCAAGGTGCAATCATTTTATGGCAATTTTCTTGTAATGGTGCGTGCCTATACATTTATAAGAATGATTGGTGAGGATGGGTTGCATTCTATTTCCCGTTCTGCAATATTGAATGCAAATTATATAATTCAGAGTTTGAAAGATTATTATCACTTGCCCTATCAGGGATTCTGCATGCACGAGGGTGTGCTTTCAGGCAAAAATCTAAAAGATAATGGAGTAAAAACCCTGGATGTGGCAAAACGCCTTTTAGATTTCGGTTTCCATGCACCAACTGTATACTTTCCGCTAATCGTGAGTGAGGCATTGATGATTGAACCGACTGAGAGTGAATCACTCCAGACGATTGAAAGGTTTATTGAAACAATGATACAGATCAACAAAGAGGCAAAGGAAAATCCCGATGTTTTAAAATCCGCACCCCACAATACACCGGTTCGTCGGCTTGATGAGGTCAAGGCGGTGAAGGAATTAAAATTAAAATGGCAGAGATAAGGTTTGAAATAAGCGAAGAAAGAAAAACATTTTTGATAAACAAGATTGCCCAGAAAGTTGTTGATTTGAGATTGTCGCCCGTGGCGATTGTTTTTCTTGAATCTTCAAAACCACTGACATTTTTGGGTAATCAATTGATGATATTTATGCAACCATTTTATCGGGCATTTTTTTCTTATCAGGAATATGAAGAGATTGCAACAATGCTGGAAGACAGAAATAATATTGAGAAATTGATATGTGCAATTGAAAATCTTGAGGAGGAACGACATGGAGATAAAAGAGCCAAAAAGAATCCTTGCAACTGATTGTGGAAGCACTACAACCAAGGCAATTTTAATTGAGAAAAAAGGGGATGAGTATCGTCTCATTGTGCGGGGTGAGGCGCCGACAACGGTTGAATCACCATTTGAAGATGTAACAAAGGGTGTTCTCAATGCAGTGCGTGAGGTTGAGGAACTTGCGAATGTAAAGATTCTTGATGGTGAGAAAATAATAAAGGGTGTGAATGGTGCTGAGGGTGTTGATTTTTATGTCTCTACTTCCAGTGCTGGTGGTGGTCTTCAAATGATGGTGGCAGGTGTAGTATTGACAATGACCGCAGAGAGCGCAGCCCGTGCTGCACTCGGTGCCGGTGCTATTGTGATGGATGTTATTGCATCAAATGATGGCAGGTTGCCCCATGAAAAGATTGAGCGGATCAGAAATCTGAGACCGGATATGATTCTTCTTTCCGGTGGGGTCGATGGCGGCACCATATCCCATGTTGTTGAACTTGCAGAGTTGATCAAGGCAGCAGACCCAAAACCTCGTTTTGGTGTGGGCTATAAATTACCTGTGATCTATGCAGGTAATAAGGATGCACGCCAGGCAATACTTGATATATTGAAAGAGAATACAGCGCTCGTAATCGTTGAAAACTTAAGGCCGGTGCTTGAGCGTGAAAATCTCAATCCCGCGCGCCATAAGATTCATGACCAGTTTATGGAACATGTGATGGCTCATGCACCTGGATATAAAAAACTTATGGAAATGACCGATGTGCCCATTATGCCCACACCCGGTGCAGTCGGTCTCCTTGTTGAGACGGTTGCCCGAAAAGAGAATATTACAGTGATTGGTGTTGATATTGGTGGTGCAACGACCGATGTATTTTCAGTCTTCCAGGGCGTGTTCAATAGGACAGTCAGTGCCAACCTTGGAATGTCTTATTCAATAAGCAATGTTCTGGCTGAAACCGGCATTGATAATATCATACGCTGGCTTCCTTTTGAAATTGAGGAGAGGGATCTCAGAAACAGGATAAGGAATAAAATGATCAGGCCAACGACAATTCCTCATACCCTTGAGGATTTGAAAATTGAGCAGGCTATCGCCCGTGAGGCGCTCAGGCTTGCCTTTGAACAACACAAATCAATGGCAGTCGGCTTAAAAGGGGTCCAGCAGGAAAGAACCATCTCTGATACATTCACCCAGACAATGACGGGCGAAACCTTGATTGATCTTATGGCACTGAATCTTCTGATTGGTTCAGGTGGCATCCTTTCACACGCTCCCAGAAGGAATCAATCTGCACTTATGATGATAGATGCATTTTTGCCTCAGGGTATTACAAAACTTGCTGTTGATTCAATCTTTATGATGCCCCATCTTGGCGTGCTCTCAACCGTCCATGAACGATCCGCAACAGAGGTATTTAATAAAGACTGCCTCGTTCCATTAGGATATTGTATAGCACCGGTTGGCGAGGGCCGTGAAGGCGTAAATGTTTTGAAAGTAAAGATTGAAGATGAAAAAGGAACTACTGAGAAGGTAATAAAATTTGGTGAAGTTGAACTCATACCAGTTCCGGTTGATAAAAAGATAAAAGTTATTCTACATCCTGAACGAGGTTTTGATGTTGGCAATGGAAAAGGAAAGGTTGTGGATACAGTTTTATATGGTGGTGTTGTTGGTATCATCATTGATTGCCGGGGTAGGCCTTTTATCCTGCCTGAGGATAAGAAGAAGCGGATTGAACTTCTCAATAAATGGTTCAAGGCAGTCAATATGTATCCAGATAAATAGAAAGGAGTAGATTTTATGCCTGTCCCTAAAAGACGACATTCGCATGCAAGAAAAAATAAAAGGCGTTCCCAGTTTAAGATGAAACCTCTTCAATTTATTGAATGTCCAAAGTGCCACAGTCCAAAACTACCCCACAGGGTATGTCCGGTCTGTGGAACTTACAAGGATACACTGGTAGTAGCCCCCAAAGAAGAAAAGACATAAAAGATTTGAATAACATTATGAAAGAGATAGATTACAAAATCTACCAGGGGGATAGTTCTACTATAAAAGTGGGGTGGAGATGAAGATTGGATTTGATTTGATGGGTTCAGATGGTTCACCAAAGGTCGAGATAGAGGCATTAAAACTTTTGGGTGATGAAATAAAAAATGAACTCATTGTTGCAGGTAAGGGTGATTATGAAATAGAGGTTCGCAACTTAGGATTTGAATACCGGATTGCTGAAGAGGTCGTTGGTATGCATGAAATACCCACTGTGGCGGTGAAACAGAAAAGGAATTCTTCCCTGGGGATTCTTTTCTCTATGTTGAAGAACAAAGAGATTGATAGCGTTGTGAGTGCGGGAAATACCGGTGCGATAATGGGGTTCAGTTTCTTTGAACTGGGCACAATTGAAGAGAATGCAAAACCCGGACTGGCAATTACCCTGCCTACCGAGCATGGATATTCTGTAATGATTGATGTAGGTGCAAATATCAAACCCAGGCCCATTGATTTATTATATTATGGCATTATGGGTTCAATACTGGCACGGATTGTTCTGGCGAAAGAAAAACCCAGGATTGGATTATTAAATATCGGTTCTGAGAGTGTGAAGGGCGATGAGATAAGACAGAAGGCGTATCAACTGTTGAAAGAGGGTGTTGAAAATTTTGTAGGAAATGTAGAAGGTAATAATGTGATGAAGGGTTTTGTTGATGTTATTATAACGGACGGATTCACAGGTAATGTTTTATTAAAATATTCCGAAGGGATTATTGATGCACTCTGGCGTATGTTAAAAGAGAGTGTGGATGCAGTAATGCGCCGTAGATTTGGCCAGTTTCTTGTTAAACCGGCATTGAAAGATTTAAGAGCAAAGTTCAGTTATGAAGAATACGGAGGGGGCATATTGCTCGGTGTAAATGGCGTGGTAATAATTTGCCATGGCCATTCTTCGCCCCTTGCCCTGAAAAATGCCATAGTTATGGCAAGAAAATGTGTGGAATTTAATATTACTGAAGAAATAAGAAAGGTGATAAAAAAATGAAAGCATATATCGCAGGAATTGGAATATATGTTCCCGAAAAAATTTTAACCAACTTTGATCTTGAAAAAATTGTTGAGACTTCAGATGAGTGGATAAGAACCCGCTCCGGAATCAGGGAAAGACATATTGCTGATGAAAAGACAGCAACGAGCGATCTGGCAGTAATTGCAGCAAAGAGGGCGATAGAAAATGCTGGTATCAATCCCGAAGATATTGATGCAATCATCCTTGGAACTGCTACACCTGATATGCTCTTCCCTTCTACTGCCTGCCTTGTGCAGAGTCAGATTGGTGCACGCCAGGTTATGTCATTTGATATTTCTGCTGGTTGTAGTGGATTTTTATATGGTTTGGGCATTGCTGATTCTATGGTAAAGAATGGTTATGATAATATCCTTGTGATTGGTGCTGAAACATTGAGCAAGGTGATGGATTTTACTGACCGTTCAACCTGTGTATTATTTGGAGATGGTGCGGGCGCTGTTATTTTAAAAAAGAATAATGATGAAAATCACGGCATAATCTCTACATATTTTGCTGCGGATGGCTCAGACTGGAAACTTCTCCATCAACCTGCAGGTGGTTCAAGGATACCCGCTTCTGAGGATTCAGTCAAGAATAGATTACACTATATAAAAATGGAAGGGAATGAGGTCTTCAAACTTGCGGTGCGGGCGATGATTGAATCAGCAATAAAGACCCTTGAAAAGGCGAATCTATCAGCAAAGGATGTAGCATTGTTGATTCCACACCAGGCGAATATCAGAATCATTGAAGCAACGGCAAAAAGGCTTGAGATACCAATGGAAAGGGTCTATGTAAATCTCGATAAATATGGTAATACATCTGCAGCATCAATCCCGATTGCCCTTGCCGAAGCCCTGCAGGAAGGAAGAATAAAAAAGGGTGATTATGTGCTTATGGTTGCATTTGGTGCAGGTTTCACCTGGGCCGGGGTTTTGATAAAAATATAATTTTTCCCATCACAAACCTATCAAAATTTATTTTTTGGTTTTAAATGTTTTTCTATTCATTAAAAATGCGGATTGTTTAGCAAAAATCTAAAATTTCTTGACTTTTCTCTTGTTGTCTGCTATAATACTTAATGAAGGTTGTCAGCACGAATCGCAAGGCAGGTCACTTATACGAAATCATTGATACCTACGAAGCAGGTATTGTATTAAAGGGAAGTGAGGTAAAATCATTGCGCCAGGGTGAGGTTTCTTTGAGCGATGCCTATGCCGAGATTAAAAATGGTGAGGTATTTTTACATAATCTACATATTACGCCTTATCGTTTCAGCACGATAGCCACACCTGACCCGAGGCGGAAAAGGAAGTTGCTTTTGAATAAAGAAGAGATAAAAAAATTATATGGTATCATTACCCAGAAAGGGAATCTTTTGGTTCCTTTAAAGATTTATTTCAATGAACGGGGTTATGCCAAGGTGACGATTGGTGTGTGCAGACGTAAGAGGTTGTTTGATAAAAAAGAAAAGATCCTGCGTGAAGAGGCAAAAAAGGATTTGAAAAAGATTAAGAGTTTAAACCGATGAATATTTTATTTATATTATTATTTAATTTTATCCAGAAATATGAAATAGTATATGAAAATATCTCTTCATTAATTCAAAGCGAAATCATTGAAGGACAGGATTATCTTCCATTAAAACCGATTGCTGAATTATGTGAAATAAACTATGTCCTTGATAAGATTAATCAGAGATGTTTGATTTCAACTGATGAACACAGAATAAAGATTTTATCTGATATCAGCGTCATAAAATATGATACGATATATCTCTATATACCTTTTTGCCCGCACTATATGAACGAAGATATCTATCTGCCGGCGTTTATGATAACTGATATAATCGGTTTGAAACTTGAGAAACTCATTTTTTTGAAAAAGATAGAGGAAATTCCATTGATTGATAAAATTGATCTGGTCACCCGCGGCGACTCTACGATTCTAAGATTCTCCTGGAAAATACCTGTAGAATTTGATGTCCAGTTTTCACCACAGCAGGCGATCATTGAACTCGACGGAGAGTATGCAGAAAAAGCAAAGTTGAAGCCAAAAGGAGCGGTTAAATCGTTGAATCTTCAATCCCATAAAACATATACAAGAATCGAATTGAATCTGGTTGATGTAAATGCCTGTCTGGAAAGGGAAGATGAGGTCGTTTTTTATAAAAAGGTTGCAAAAAGGGTGGAGTTGATTGTGCTTGACCCAGGGCATGGTGGCATTGACCCGGGTGCAGTTGGAAAGAATGGTCTTTATGAAAAAGATGCAAATCTTGATATAGCAAAGATATTGAAAAAATTTATTGAGGATTCCCTTAAAATAAAAATTTCATTGACAAGGGATAGAGACCAGTATCTATCATTAAAGGCAAGGACGAGTTTTGCCAATAGGAATGCCGCGGACCTCTTTGTCAGTATCCATTGTAATGCCTCACCCAAGAGCAGACAGGCACGCGGTTTTGAAACCTATTTTCTCTCTGAGGCGAGGACGAATGAAGAACGTGCGGTTGCAGCAATGGAGAACGCATCCCTGATGTTTGATGAAGAGGTAAAAGCCTCGGGCGATATAAACTTTATTCTCTATGACCTTGCCCAGAGTTTATTCCTTGAGGAATCAAATAATCTTGCTGAGGCAATACAGACGAGCGCAGAAAATTTGCTCAATATTCCAGCCCGGGGAGTAAACCAAGCTGGTTTTTATGTTCTGCGCGGTGCATTTATGCCTGCAGTCCTTGTAGAATGTGCATTCATTTCTAATCCTGAAGAAGAAAAACTTCTGAAACAGAAGGATTTTAAACAAAAAATTGCCTATGCAATATTTTGTGGGTTAAGGGATTTTATTATAAAATATGAAAGGAGGTTGAACCATTGAATAACTCTCCAATCGGTGTATTTGATTCAGGTATTGGTGGACTCACAGTGGTAAGGGAAATCAGAAAATCCCTGCCTGGAGAAGATATAATCTATCTTGGTGATACTGCACGCCTTCCATATGGAACAAAATCATTTGATGCGATTATACAGTTTTCACGCGAAAACACAAAATTCCTTCTTGCCCGGGGCGTAAAATTTATAGTCATTGCCTGTTATTCTTCTACTTCGGTTGCCCTTGAGATACTTCAGAAAGAATTCTCTATTCCGATCATCGGAGTTATTAAACCCGGTGTAAAGAAGGCACTCGGGATGACAAAAAATAAAAAGGTTGGTGTGATTGGAACAACCTTGACCATACAGAGTGGTGCTTATGAAAAGGCATTCCAGGAATTGGCAAATGATGTTGAGGTTATTGGCAGGCCCTGTCCTTTATTCGTGCCTCTTGTTGAAGAAGGGTTTATTGACCATCTGGCAACAGAATTGGTGGCAAAGGAATACCTTGAACCCCTTAAGAAAGATAATATCGATACACTCCTCCTTGGTTGCACACACTTTCCTTTATTGTTGAATGTGATAAAAAAGATTTTAGGTGATATAAACTATGTTGACGCATCCCGGGAATTGGGTAAGGAACTTGCAAATTTGCTTGCAGAAAAAAATCTATTGAATCCTTCGGGTCGGGGTGATGTGACTGTGTATCTGACTGACTTTTCAATGAATTTTAAAGAGATTGCAGAGAGATTCCTGGGTGAGCCATTAAAGAATTATTTTCGTGCAGGTTTGAGTTCAACATAAAGGAGGCGTATGAGGATTGACGGAAGAGAAAATGAGCAATTGAGAAAGATAGAGATTCAACTTGATTACCTCGACTATCCTGCAGGGTCCTGTCTTTTTAAACTTGGAAAGACTGTAGTATTGTGTGCCGTCTCAATTGAAAACCGCGTTCCCCCATTCCTTGTAGGAAAAGGACAGGGCTGGTTGACTGCCGAGTATTCGCTTTTACCTGCATCGACAAAAGAGCGGACCCAGCGCGAGGCAAACACAGGAAGACTCACAGGTAGAACCCAGGAGATAAGAAGGTTTATCGGCAGGGCACTTAGGCCGATATTTGATCTATCAGTTGTCGGGGAGCGAACTTTTATAATTGACTGCGATGTGCTTCAGGCTGACGGTGGGACAAGGACTGCAGCAGTGAATGGTGCATTTCTGGCATTATACAGTGCGGTAAAAAAACTATGGTCAAACAAGGAATTCTCACAATTCCCGATTCTCGATTTTGTCGGGGCAATAAGTGCAGGTATTGTTCAGGGTGAGGTACTGCTTGATCTTTGTTACGAAGAAGATTCAAATGCCGAGGTAGATACAAATCTTGTAATGACCGGTCGTGAAAAGATAATTGAGTTTGGTGCCACAGCTGAGAAGATTCCAATGACAAAACAGGAACTTGATAGATTGTTGGAGGTTGCAAGGGCAGGGATTAAGCAGATTATTGAGATAGAGAAAAAGGTTATCTCTGGTTAATATATGCCAACAATCGAGCAGGAATTCAGAAGAAAGGTATCGGAGAAACAATGGGGAACAAGGATTGATCAGTATCTTTATATCTCAGGGATAGGATTATCAAGAAACCTTATTCAGAAACTCATAAAGCAAAAGAAGGTTCTGGTAAATAACAAACCTGTAAAATGTTCGTATCGGGTAAAAGAGGGTGATGAGATATATGCAATCTTTGAATTGCAGACATCACCGGAGATTAAACCAGAGGATATCCCTCTTGATATAATATATGAAGATGAAGATATTGTTGTTGTGAATAAACCAAAAGGTATAATCGTCCATCCCGCAAGGGGACATTTTGAACATACAATGGTGAATGCGTTGTTACACCACTGTGGCAGGCTACCGAGTTTGACCGATGAAGTCAGACCCGGGGTTCTACACCGTCTTGATAAAGATACAACAGGATTGATAATCTTTGCCAAGACTGATGAGGCATTGAGCAATTTAGGAAAGGCAATTGCACGAAGGGAGATTCAAAAAAAATACGATGTCTTATGCTGGAATTATCCTGGAATGAATGAAGGTATAATTGAGGCACCGATCGGCAGGAGTTCTGTTATGAGGACAAAGATGACCGTAACCCCTTTATCAAGCAAGATGGCGACGACAAAATATCTTGTTCTAAATAAATTTCCAATTGCAAGTTACTTGAAGGTCTGGCTCATTACAGGCAGGACCCATCAGATTCGGGTCCATTTGAATTATATCGGTTGTCCGGTGATTGGTGATAAGGATTATGGGGGCAGGAGTCCGAATGTTATAAAAAAATCTGTGTATTTATCAAATTTCCAGGAGATATTGAAATTGATTGACCGTCAGGCATTGCATGCCTCAGAATTAGAATTCAGACATCCACGCACAAAACAAAGGCTATACTTTTCTGCACCACTTCCAGATGATATGCAAAAGGTATTGGGTTATCTAAAAGATAAATTTCCTGAGTAGTTTTATCTATTCAATGTATGCAATTCCATCCATATACGGGATCAGGACATCAGGAATTTTTATCCTGCCATCTTTGGTTTGATAATTTTCAACAATGCCAATAAAGGTTCTGGGCGTAGCCAGACCTGAACCATTTATTGTATATACATAATCAACACCACCTGTGGATTTACGGTATCTTATCATTGCCCTCCTTGCCTGATACTGTTCATAACAACTGACCGAAGAAACTTCAAGCCATTCGTTCATTCCTGGTGCATACACCTCAATATCATAAGTTTTGGCTGAGGCAAAGGTCATATCACCGGTGCACAAAAGTAAAATTCTGTAAGGTAATCCGAGGAGTTTTACAACCTCTTCAGCATCATTCAACAATTTTTCAAATTCTTCATACCCGGTTTCAGGTGTGGTATATTTTACAAGTTCTACCTTATTGAATTGATGGACACGGGTTATACCGCGCACTTCTTTTCCATAAGAACCTGCCTCGCGACGGAAACAGGGGGTGTATGCAGTATAATAAATAGGCAGTTCTTTTTCCGGGATTATCTCCTCACGATGGAGGTTGGTCAGAGGAACTTCCGCAGTCGGAATTAGATAGAAATCATCATCCCGGCATTTATACATTTCTGATTCCAGTTTTGGTAATTGTCCTGTTCCATAAAAACAATCAGGGTTATTTAAAAGTGGCGGAAATATCTCTTTATATCCATGTTTTTTTGTATGCAGATCAAGAAAGAAATTTATCAATGCCCTTTCCAGCCTTGCACCCAAGCCTTTGTAGAGTATAAATCGTGATGCAGAAATCTTTGGTGCCCTCTTTATATCAAGTATATCAAGTGCCTCACATATCTCCCAGTGGGGAAGGGGTTTAAATTTGTATTGTGGTGGTTCTTTAAGCCCACGAACAAATTTATTATTCTCGCCTGTCTTTCCCACAGGAACAGTCGGGTGTGGAATATTAGGGAGGGATGACATCAATTCATTAAATTTTTTTTCAACTTTTTTCAATTCCTCTTCATCTTCCTTTATTTTATCACCGATGACCCTTGCCTGCTCCATCAATTCTGATGCATCCTTTTTCTCTCTCTTCAATCTTCCGACCTCTTCTGAAAGTCTATTCCGTTCTTTTCGCAAATTATCGATCTCGGTAATAATACTCCTGCGTCTTTTATCAGTTTCAAGCAATTCATCAAGATTAAATTCTATGCCACGATTTTGTAATGCCTGTCTGATTAAATCTGGATTTTCTCTCAATAATTTCAAATCTAACATAAAACAAGTATATTCCAATTCACCTAAAAGTCAATCCGATATGTGAACTGCCAGATCCAATAAAAAAAACAATACAACCCCAGCCTTGACTTGATGTATCAACTGGATATAATAAATAAATATGAAAGGGGGTGATTCCGATGCCGAAAGGATTATTATCCTTCATCAAGTGTGCGGGTTGAGCAAGCAAGATTTCTAAGGCGCAGTTAGCGCAGGCGCTTTCAAATCTGCCTGCAATTGTGGATCCGAACCTGCTTGTGGGATTGAATACAGCTGATGATGCAGGTGTTTATAAAATAAATGACGAGCTGGCACTTGTTTATACGGTTGATATCCTGGCACCGGTTGTTGAAGACCCTTATCTATTTGGAATGGTTGCAGCAGCAAATTGTATCTCTGATATCTATGCAATGGGTGGAGAGCCAAAACTTGGATTGAATGTGGTTGGTTTTCCTGGTGCTGGAGACCCTAAGATACTCGGTGAAATATTAAAGGGTGGACAGGCAAAGGCTCAAGAAGCAGGCGTTACTATCTGTGGGGGGCATACCTTTAATTCTGAAGGGATAATGTATGGACTTTCGGTCATCGGCTATATCAATCCCAAAAAGATAATAACAAATGCGAATGCAAAACCAGGTGATGTAATACTCCTTACCAAACCGATCGGTGTAGGCACGGTGATCCAGGCAACGCTCCTTGATAAGATAGAAGGGATAGATGTAAAGCCTATTTTTGAAGGGATGACCACACTGAATAAAAATGCATCAAAGGTAATGCAGGAGATCGGGGTTGATGCAGCAACTGATATTACTGGTTATGGTCTTGCTGGACATTTAATAGAGATGGCAGAGGCGAGTGGTGTGGGAATTGAATTGTGGTCAACGAAGATCCCTGTTTATCCAGGGGCTATTGAGATTTTAAAGAAAGGTATTGTTGAACCTGGTATCACAATGAATATCAAATCCTTCTCAAATCGGGTTGAAAAAGGAGGAATAAACCCTGAGATTGGAACTCTGATATTCGGTTCTGAGACCTCGGGTGGGCTTGCAATTGTCCTTCCTGAGGAGAAGGTAAATCTATTCACTGAAAAATATCAGAGATCAGCAAGAGTTATTGGTTGTGTAACAAAAGAACACCCTAATATATTAAAAATTTTGTAATTTCATATTTTAAGTCAAAATAATTGACATTATCCATTTTTTTTATATACTTAAATTATGGATAAAACATTATTAATCATAAAACCAGATGCAGTAAAAAGGGGTTTGATTGGCAATATATTAAAGCATATTATGGATGCTGGTTTCAAGATTGTGGCGATGAAGATGTTGTGGCTGACAAAGGAACAGGGTGGAAGATTCTATGAGATACATAAGGGCAAGGATTTTTATAACTGGCTCGTGGATTTCATATCATCAGGTCCTGTTGTCGTTGCCTGTTTGAAGTATCCTGATGCGCCCAAAAAACTGCGCGAGGTTGTTGGTGCTACAGATCCAAAAAAGGCAGCGCCCGGAACAATCCGAAATCTTTATGGAACATCGGTTGGTGAAAATGTGGTCCACGCATCAGCACCGGATGAAGACCCACAGCGGGAAATAAATTTCTTCTTTAGTCAGCAAGAGATTTTTGATTTTTAATAATAGAAAGAATAGCTGGTTTGTTTTTTTAATATTAATTATTATCTCTTGCCCGAGTCCTGGCACAAAAGAAATTACCCTTGAGAGAATTCCTGAGACTGAATTACTAATTGAGGCAGGACGCACAGCCAGCACCAGACCGGTATATGCATTTGAACTTCTGAAAAAGGTAGACAAACCCCAGTATAGGATTGATAAGTTAAAAATCCTTTTGGACATTTATCTTAAGCAAAGAGAATATGCACGGGCATCAGCATTACTTGATAGTCTCCAGGATGGACCCAAGATAAAAGACGATTCTTTATTAAAAAGACTCTGCTGCAGGGTCTTTATCGAGCAAAAGAACTGGCAGAAAATTCTTGAGTTTGCTGATGATCCCATATTAAAAGGGATTGCATTATACAATCTTCAAAGATATAAAGAAGCAATAGGGTATCTTCCCCGGGATACAGAATTAAAAGATTATTGCCTCATATATCTATCCCGTTGTTATTATAAACTGAATGATTTTCAGAATGCCCTGAATATTGCACTTGAGATTGATTCGGTGAGTCCTGCCTTATCTTATGATTTTCAAAATCTATTATTTGACCTCGTGTTAAACTCTACGGATATCTCCGGGCTCAAAAAAGAACTCTCTAAAATAAAAGATTCGGCTGCAAGAAAATTCCTTCTTCTTAAAATATATGAACGAGAGAATGATAAAATTAATTTTAAAAGACTTGCCTTTGATTTAATCAAAAACAATCCTTCATCACCAGGTGCAAAATACTGTATTACAGTGTTGAAGCCAAAAGATAAAACGGAATATAAATTATTCGGTAAGGTTGCATTCATCCATAATGATTATCAACTTGCGACAAAGTTTCTCAGCAAGGGCGTAAAGGATAGTGATGTCAATTATTATCTCGGTAAGATTTCTTATGACCAGCAACAATACAATAATGCCCTGAGTTATTTTCGCAGGAGCAATCGTTCTGAGGCATATTATTACCGGGCATTGATTTATGAAAATCGTCAGGATTATCGCTTGGCAATGATAATCTATGATTCGTTGATAAACCATCATAAAGATTCAAGGTATGCAACAAGGGCATTGAAAAGAAAGGCGTTTTTAATGGAAGATATTGGTGATACACTTGGAGCTGTGGCAACATTTGTCAGGGTAAAAGAGAAATCTGCAGACTTTCGCGCCGGATTTCAACTCTTTAGAATGGGGAAACTTGATAAAGCCCTTGAGATTTTTTCCCATTATAAAGAACCGGATTTTATTTACTGGCAGATTAAAATAAAAGAAAGATTGGGTGAACCTGTGGATAGTTTGCGTGATTATTTAACTAAAAATTATCCCCTTTCTTATTATACATTGATAAAAAATAAAAGTAGTATTATCATTGATACTACATCTATTGAAAACTGGCTCAGACAATTTGGTGATACAACCACAACCTTTGACCAGGAAGACTCTATGCGTATCAAAAGGGCAATGAGATATTTTTCCCTGGGAGAAAAAAATTATGCATTTGCTGAGATTGAGGCAATTGAAGACAAATCCTTTTTGGATTTGATTTATCTGAGCAAATTGTGTGATGAAAATGGGTATGATTATGGTGCAATAAAATTATGCCTGGAGTTGAAGAAAAGATTTGAAAACAATTCTGATTCAAAAGTTTATCCACTGGAGTTTTTAAGATTGCTCTATCCTTTAAGGTATATATTTTCAATAATGGAGAATAGTGATGATATCTGGCTCACACTTGCCATCATCTGGCAGGAGAGTAATTTCAATCCTGATGCCAAAAGCCGTGCTGATGCAAGGGGATTGATGCAGATAATTCCCGGCACCGGCAGATTGATTGCCAGTGAACTTGGTATAACAGATTACTCACTTTATGAGCCGAATACATCAATAAAATTCGGCACCTATTATTTCAAAAAAATGTTGAGTGAATTTAATTTTTTAGCCCTTGCCCTTGCTGCTTATAATGCAGGTCCAATAAATTTAAGGAAGTGGCTCAGGAAAAATTCCAATGCAGAACTGGATGAGTTTATTGAATTAATCCCTTTTAGTGAAACGAGGGATTATGTCAGGTTGACAATGGTGCGCCAGATTATTTACAAAAAGATCTGGGAGGATATCTTTGATTAAAAAGGAGGAATTTTGTTAAAAAGTGTCTATCTTGCACAGGATGAGCTTGGAGCGATAACGATAAAAGAGATGTTGAAAGGGCATAATATAGAGGCACTCATCAGGAGGTTTGAAATAACCTGGCTTGATGGATTGCCCAAAATCCTGAAGGGTGGCTGGGGAGAAGTCCTGGTTGAAGAAAAAGACTACGAATCTGCCCTTGAATATGTTCAGGAATTTCTATCCCACCCTGCATCAGATATTGACATTGATTGAGCAATAGTTATAATAAGTTATGAATCTATTTAGTTTTACTAAGAAAATTACTATATTTATTCTTATATGTTTATTCTTTCTCAATTGTCCAAAAAGGGTGGGTGTAAAGACAACGAAGATTGAAGCTGTTTATCTCTCTTCACTCATTGATGATATCAACAATTCTGAACCATATCTGTGTGGTGTTAAAAACTTCAAGGGTATCAAGGTTGGTTACCTAAATTTTGCAACTCCATTTATGTCCAATATATTCCAGAGATTAGGATTTTATAATATCCTGGATGAAGTGCCCATAGATTTTCTTATCACAAATCGTCCTGTAATTGGACAGAGATTTTTATCAATTCCATTGGATTTTGGTTATGGATTAAAGAATTATGAAGGCATAAGATTTGGAGTTTTGAGTAAATACCGTGATTCTCTTACTATTTCTGAACAGGTAAGATTGGCAACGATAAAAGAGCGGAGTGATGTATTATGGGTTATAGATAAAAGTTTTCTCCTTCTTTCGCCGGTTCAGGTAGATTTTATTATCTCTGAAAGGATACTTAAGGATACGATGATGAAAAAAATAAAGGTGGAGTTGGATACAGTGATTTTAAACAAAATAAAAAATTTCAAGGATTTATTAAACCAGACCCTTCAGATGAAAATATATATTAATAATCTGTCTATCAGTGAATTTATTTTCTCAAAGGTCAAACAAAAATATAATGTAAATATTATGCTCTATCCATTAAATATGATAAAAGATAATACTACAAAAGATTCTTTTACCATCGCCGAATTTCTGGACAGGGTTAATTGTGATACAAGATTTAAGGTGAAGGAGTTAACAAAATCTGAAATAAATAAAATGTTAAACGAAAAGATATACGCGGTTTCCGGTAACATTACCAAGAATAATATTGCGCTCATTCCAGACTCAGAGGGTGAATATCTTTTTGATCTAATCTTCTATTAAAAATGCAAATAAATTATAAAAGGCTTGCCTGGGACATCTTTATTTTACTTTACTCGGGACTCTTCTTTTATAACTGTCTGAGCCCTTATGAAAACTGGTTTTTCTCTTATTTGTATACAATGTTTTTGATTGTGTGGCTCTGCAAGGAATATTATCAAAAAAATCTTTTTTTCCAGCCGACCTACATTCCGAATGAAGAACATAATTATCTATTACGAGCCTTGTTTGCGTTGTTCTTTTATTCTTCTTTTGTATTCGGTATCATCACAATTGTCTGGTGGCACAAATATAGAATTGTAAATGGAGCATTTTTGCCCATAATTGGCATAGTCCTTTTAGGCTATGGAATATACTTAAGAGAACAGAGTTTCCGTATGAATGTGAAGAATCGTGAGACCATTTTGAAATTTTATCTAAGCATTGGATTTATAATTTTCTCAATGGCATTTGGATTTGATTCGTATTTTGTCTTTATTTATGCATTATGTATTGGACTTCCATTAATAATATTGCAGGTTCAACATTATACAAAAAAGATTGGAGTTAGAATTTATTCATATAAAAAGGAGGAAAAATGAATATCATCGCTGGGGTTTTATTACTGTCATTGATTTCAGCAGAAGTTCCGGCAAAGATAACATATCTTGTTGGCAATGTGATCGTGGAAAGGGGTGGTAAGAAATATGTTGGTGTGCTCAATGCCCAGTTGTATATAAATGATATTATCACAACTTACAGCGAATCGGTCTGTGAGATACAATTTTCTAATTATTCTCTGGTCAGGGTTGAACCAAATTCAAGCATAAGAATTGAAAAAAAAGAGAAAGTTAATAATAAATTCTTTCAAAGGATATTTGCCTCAATCGGTGATGTAATAACAAAGGTAGCAAAGTTGAATAAGGGGGATGAGGTTGTTGTAAAGACCGATGCAGCCCAGGCATATATAAGAGGGACAACATTCAAGACGAGTGTGGATAAAGAAGGGAAAAGTTCTTTCAGCGTATTTGCCGGTAAAATAAAGGTAAAGAGTCTGGTAGAAGGTGCAAAAGAGATTCTAATTGATAAAGACTTTACGGCAAAGATCGGTAAGGGAGAATTAAAACCACTCGTGGAAAAACTACCTTTTGAAGAAATTAAACAATTCACTGAAAAATACAAGGATTTTCTTGACCGTGGAAAACTCCTTGATTCGCTGCGGGAAAAAGCCGAAAAGGAAATAAAAGAAAAGAAAGAGGAATTGATTAAAGAAGGGAAGAAAAAGGTAAAGGGTTGTATCTTCTGGTAATGAAACGAATCCTCAAAATACTTTTGATATTATGCGCTATTTCTCTGGCAGACCGCGGGTTAATTCCTTTTGATCCAGATATTACAATCTTTGAACCAAATCAGAGGGCAATGATTGCCTGGAATGGCAGAGAAGAAATTCTATTACTCTCAACAGATTTACATTCCTCAGATTCAACGATGGTCCTTGAGGTCTTACC
>Ga0078972_1003605_pt2 | contig 28327 bp, 23 predicted proteins | sample YelNatPaOPGAMG01_FD_67568 | JGI IMG/M metagenome (GOLD analysis project Ga0078972, IMG submission 67568) | Hot spring thermophilic microbial communities from Obsidian Pool, Yellowstone National Park, USA - OP-RAMG-01 (SPADES assembly) (version 2) | ecosystem: Environmental > Aquatic > Thermal...
TGGCTCAGGGTTTGCCAGCGTTTTGGGTCCCACTCGTGGCGGGTTAACCTCTCCCCCGGCCCTTCCCCGAAGCGGGGAGGGGAGAACCTCACCCTCGCCAGAATTTCCCCCTTCCCTCGCAAGGAAGGGGGCCAGGGGGTTAGGTCGGAAAGGTACGCCCCCGCCATGGGGGCTTCGCCCCCTGGCCCTCAATACCACCCGCAATGGGGCTGGGGTGGACAGATTTTTCGTTTTATGCTAAACTTCAGCCGCAAGGAGGTCGCATCATGATTGTGGAGTGCATTACGGTAGGACCACTGCAGACTAATTGTTACGTGGTAGCCGATGAAGTTAGCAAGAAGGGTTTGGTAATTGACCCCGGAGGAGACGGAGGCAAAATCCTCAAGGTTGTGGAGAAGTTGGGGATTGAGGTCTCCTTGGTCATTAATACCCACGGCCATTTTGACCACATAATAGCCAATAAGGAAATCATCAGAGCCACGGGAGCCCGCCTCGCTATACATAAAGACGATGAGCCTCTGTTGCGAAAGGGCGGCGGATTGATGTTTTTGGGCCTGATTGCCTCAAGCCCTCCCCCCGATTTGTACCTCCAAGAGGGAGATGAAGTGAAGTTCGGCCAAGCCTACCTTAAGGTTCTCCATACTCCAGGGCACTCTCCGGGCAGCATATCCCTCTATTCCCCGGAAGAAGGCATACTCTTCTGCGGAGATGTGCTCTTTTACATGGGCATTGGGCGGTGGGATTTCCCCGGCGGGAATTACCAGGTCCTCATGGACTCAATTCTACATAAACTCTTAACCTTGCCCGATGAAACCATAGTCTACCCCGGGCATGGCCCTTCAACTACTATAGGCCAGGAGAAAGCGCACAACCCGTTTTTAACCGGCTTGTGAGGCCAGGTATACCCCAAAGGCGATGGACACAAATTTAGTCTCAGGCGGGTCGGCTCTGGAGGGGAGAACCAAGGGGCATTTGGCGCCTACTGCGACCCCAGCCATCTTCCCACGGGCGAAGTAGATTATGGCCTTGGCCAAGATGTTCCCAGCCTCAATGTCGGGGGCTATGATTATATCGGCATCACCGGCCACTTCGCTCTTTATCCCCTTTATCTCAGCCGAGCGAGGTGATATGGCGTTGTCCAAGGCCAATGGCCCATCCACTATGCCGCCTTTTATTTGACCCCGCTGGGCCATTTTGGCTAAGTTAGCTGCATCCATGCTTACCGGAATCTTGGGGTTTACCATTTCCGTGGCCGCCAAAATGGCAACCTTAGGGCATTCTATCCCCAGGGCATGGGCTACGTCTATGGCGTTTTGGACAATTTCAACCTTTTGCTCCAGGGTGGGCGAAACTACGACCCCAATATCGCTTATGAATAGGAGCTTATCGCGGCCGGGAATTTCAAAGATGCTTACGTCGGTGACCAATTTCCCGGTGCGGAGGCCCTTTTCCCTATCCAAAGCAGCCCTCAAAAGGTGACCAGGCTGAGCCAATCCATTCATGATAAGGTCTACCTGGCCATTCCTGGCCATTTCCACTACGCGGGCACAAGCTTCCCGCTCATTGCTCTCTTGGATGAGCTCAAAATCGTTTAAATCAACCCCTTCCCGAGCCGCTATTTCTTTTATAGCGGACACTTCTCCCATGAGTGTGGGGATAGCAATACCCTCATCGTATGCTCGGCGGGCAGCGAGAATCGTGGCGGGCTCGTGGGAGAAAGCTATGGCCAAGCGTTTAGGGCCTCGCCCCTTTGCCGCTTCCACAAGCTGGGCAAAATTCCTTATCGCCATATCCAGACCTCCTCTCCTCTGGGTATTAAGGGTAAGCCCATGCTCTCAAATTCTCGGTTAAATTCCTCCACAAGCCTTACTTTCTCCGAAGGAGGCAAGAAAGACCCCAAAATTCCGTTCCGAATGACGGCTGTAAGTTCCTCCTGGGTCATTCCCAAACCCCTAATAGCCAGGAGGTATTCATCGGTCAAGCTCGTGCCGGATATGCCCGGATCATCAGTGTTCAGGGTGACTAAGATTCCGAGGCGGAGGAGGGGAAGGAATGGATGTTCATCAAGCCTTTTGATTGCCCCTGTCTGAAGGTTGCTGGTTAAGCACATTTCCAAAACCACTTTCTTGAACTTGAGCAAGTCTAAAACGTTCACATCCTCTACAGCTTTAACCCCGTGGCCAATCCTGTGGGCCCCTAAGATTTCTACGGCTTCGTAGACGCTGCCTGCTCCCGTAACTTCACCAGCGTGGATGGTTATCCCAAGGCCTTTACGGCGCGCATCCCGGAAGAGTGGAGCAAATGGATAGGCCCTGTAATTGACCTCATCCCCGGCTAAGTCCAATCCCACTACTCCTTTGCTACGTAGCTCCAAGGCCAGCTGGACCAGTTTCTTAGCATCTTCCAGATCAGTATCCCTGGTGATGGTGATGAGAAAGTTGAGTCTGATTTTGCCCTCTTCGGCTGCTTTTAAGCCGGCTTCAATGACCCACTCGCTAACCTTTAGCAGTGGAAAGCCTTGGGCTTGAGATAAAGCTAAGGGGTTAAAGCGCAGTTCTAAGTAGCGGACATTATCCTTAGCAGCATCCAGGACTACTTCGTAAGCAATCCTTTGAATCGCTTCGCGGCTGGAGTAGATTTGCCTGAGGATTCGGAACTTGCCCAGGAAGGAGTGGTAATCCGGCAATTCCTTTTCGTGAACTTGGACGTAACGCCGTAGCTCTTCGGGGTCATGAGTAGGTAGGGGTATGCGCTCACGGGTTGCTATGTCTAAGATGGTGGAAAAGCGGATAGAACCCTCAAGGTGGCGGTGCAGGTCTACTTTGGGGTAGCGCTTGGCCTTTTCTCTGAGCTGTTGGAAGAGCATGGTTCTCCTTTAGGCCGGTGCCAGTAGGACTCCTAAGGCTATGGAAATGAGTTTGGTCTCGTGGGGGTCGGAGCGGGAAGCCACTACCAGGGGGCACTTCCCGCCCACTACTACGCCGGCCATTTTCCCGCCGGCAAAATATGTAATTGCCTTGGCCAGGACATTGCCTGCCTCTATATCGGGGGTGATGAGGATATCGGCTTTGCCTGCTACGGGGCTTTGTATCCCCTTTATCCGGGCCGATTCCTCGCTTATGGCGTTATCCAAAGCCAGTGGGCCATCCACTATCCCCCCTCTTATTTGGCCTCTATCGGCCATTTTGGAGAGGTTGGCGGCATCAAGGGTAGACGGGATTTTAGGGTTGACCATCTCTGTTGCGGCTAAGATGGCCACTTTGGGGCATTCAATCCCCAAAGCCTGAGCCACGTCAATGGCGTTTTGGACTATGGCCACTTTTTCCTCAAGGGTTGGGGCTACTACTACGCCGGCATCGCTTATGAAAATTAGGCGGTCAAAGCCAGGTATTTCAAAGATTCCGACGTGGGTAAGGAGCTTCCCAATCCTTATGCCGAACTCTTTATCCAGAGCGGCCCTCAGGAAGTGGCCGGTTTCAATCTTGCCCTTCATAGCCAACTGAGCATGGCCGTGGCTGACAAACTCCATTACCTTGCGGGCAGCTATAAGCGGGTCAGGTTCATGGAGGACCATCATCCTCCCGATATCAATCCCCTCTTCGGCGGCGATGCGGCGGATGAGGGAGTAATCGCCTACCAGGATGCATTCCGCTAAGCCGAGCTTTTCGGCATCTTGGGCGGCTAAAAGGACTTCTTTTTCGTGAGCGGCAGCTATGGCTATGGTTTTAGGCCCTTTGCGGCGCGCTTCTTCCATAAGTTGGGAGAAGGTGGTTATAGCCATCGGTCACCTCCTCAAGCCTTGGGGATTACGAAGTAAAATGTGCTGCCTTTCCCCAACTGACTTTTAACCCAGATTTTGCCTCCGTGGGCTTCTACTATGCTCTTCACTATAGCCAGGCCCAGGCCCATACCCCCGAATTTCCGCTTGGAAGAGCTATCTACTTGGTAAAAGCGCTCAAAGATTTTGTCCAGCTTATCTTCCGGTATCCCTATCCCTGTATCTTCCACTTCGGCCTGAACGTATTCCCCAATGTCCTTGAGGCGTATCGTTATGGTCCCCCCGTTGGGGCTAAATTTGATGGCGTTGTTTATGAGATTATCAAAGACCTGGACGAGCCTGTTTTTGTCGCCCATTACGGGTGGGAGATTGGGTGGAATCTCAAGCTTGAACTCAATCCCTGCATTCCGGGCCATAAGGGAAGCGCTCCGCACGGCAAACCGGGCGATTTCTTCCAAGGAAACCGGCTCCAGCTTGAGCTTCTCTATCTCTATTCTCTGTAGCGCAATCATGTCCTCCACCAGCCTGGTCATGAGGTCGGCCTTCTCGGAAACGACCTCAAGTGCTTCTGCTTGCTCTGGGGTGAGGGAACCCATGTAGCCTTCTCGCATAAGCTCTACATATCCTTTCACGAAGGTGAGCGGGGAGCGGAGTTCGTGAGAAACGTTCTGGAGTAGTTCGCTCTTGAAACGGGAAAGCTCGCTTATTTCCTCATAAGCCTTTTCAAGAGCTACTGCCCTTTCCTTGAGGCGCTCGTATAAAGCAGCATTCTCTATGGCTATCGCCGCTTGGGCCGCTATGATTGACAGGAACCGTTCATCATCAGGGGTGAAGGCGTTAGGGATTGTATGGTCAACGCTCAAAGTTCCTATCACCTTGCCCTTGACTTTCAGCGGGACTACTAAGATGGAGCGGACCGAACGGTCGAAGAAGATGAAATCGGGCTCAAGCAGGGAATCAGGAACGTAGATGGGGCGGCCGAGGGCTACTGCCTTCCCGCTTATTCCTTCCCCAACCCTGAGCTTGGCCTGCGTCCGCCAGTGAGAGGTTATGCCGCTGGAAGCCTTTATCTCTAACATCCCGGTTTCTTCATTCAGTAGGAAGATGCACGCAGCCCGGCAATCCATAACGTGCTTCAGCACCTCTACTATTGTCTCCAGGACTACCGGGAGTTCAAGGCTTGACATAATTTGTTGAGATATGGCGTAAATGGTGGCCATTTCGGCCAAGCGGTTCTCCATCTCTTGATGGATTTGAATTTTCTGAAGGGCTTCAGCCAATATTCCGGCTACTGAGTTCAAGAGGAGCGTTTCTTCTTGGCTTAAGTCAGTGTCCTGAAGCACTATGAAGCCCATAGCTTTATCGTTCAGTGCGATGGGGGCTACGAGGGTAGGCCTACCCTCTGGGCCGGTGATTTCAAAGGGGCCGGGGCTTTTCAGGTGAGCTTCAATCGTCTCAAGGGGTAAATCCAGCTTTCCCCCCCAGCGCGCTACCATCTTCGTTTCCCCTTTTGAGGTGAAGAAGATGGCTCCGGACTTTGAGGGGAAGACTTTGGCCAGCAATCCACCCGCTGATTCCCCAAGCTCATCGGGATTTAAGGTCCGGGAAATGGTGCTGTAGAGTTCGTTAAGTATGGAAAGCAGCCAGACCCTTTGCCCTTTTTCCTCCATGAATTTGAAAGTCTCTATTGCTAAGGCGATTTGCTCGGCCAAGGTTTCGGCTAAGAATAGCTCTACTTCGTCAAAAAAGTGAGGGGCGTGGAAGGCTATGGCCATTGCCCCTAAGGTTTTGAACCCGCGCTTCAGGGGTAGGGAGAGGATAGACCTGAATGGGAAATCAGGCTCCAGCTCCTCGGCTATTACAGCTGTGCCTTTTTCTATGGCTTGGCTCAAGAATTCCTTAGCGTATTTTGCCTTTTCCGACCTTTCGCCCAATAGATCCTGTTCGGTAAGCTCAACCCAAACCTCATCGGCCTCAAATAGTTTTGCCAGCCCTACTAAGGCCGCCTGAGCCAAGGCTTGGAGGTCGGGTGCTGAGGCCATCTGCAGGTTTATTTTCCGGATAAGCTCAAGGCCCCGCTTTTGCTTCTGGAGGCCCGCATTAAGCAGGGCGTTTTCCAGGTTTAGGGATAGGTTGGAAGCAAACTGCTCCAGAAGTTGCAGGTGTTGCTCATCAAAAGCTCCCGGCTTAGGGCTGGAGACGGATAAGACCCCGAGCGGTTCTTCCCGGCCCATTAGCGGGGTTGCCATCCACGAGCCTGGAATTCCTTGGATGGAACGGTTCACAGGCAGAGATTCTTTCTCCTTCTCCCAATCGCTAACCAAAACTGAGGCCATTAGTTTCAGAACCCACCCCTCAGCTCCGGCCTCTTCCAGTGGTATCCACTTCTCCCCTCGGTCAGTTAAAACTTTGAGGCCGTTCCTTTCCCGCCAGTAAAGGGCTAAAACTGGTTCTGCACCTTTAAAAGTTTCGCGCAGTTCGGAGAGAATTTCCTTCACCACCTGCTCCACAATCATCACCCGTCACCTCTCCCAGAAAATCCACCCCCAGTATTTAATTGTAACGCCTAAAGCCACTAACATCCCCAGAAGCAATGGGAGATGGTAAGCTGCGAAGTAGAACTGGGGAGAGTAGAGGATGTGAGGTCTGGCTTCTGGTGACACCAAAAGCATTGAGGCTTTTATCAACCTGGCAAAGAGGGCAACCGTGAGGAGGGTACCAGCGAGGTAGAATAGCAGGTAATAAGGTGGCATCTTCAAAACGGAGCCCAGCTTGCGGCTGAGCTCCATCAGCACAAAGCAGAGGTAGATAGCGCTTATCAAAGCTGCCGAGCTTAAAAGAGCAACCATTAACTCCATCACTTTCTCCCCATCATCAGCTCAAAAAGGTAAGCGGACAAGGCCAGTGTGAGCAATCCTCCCAGAAACAGGAAAGTGTCCCCACGGAATTCACCGACGAAATCTCCAGCGTGTCCGCTGTAAATTAAAGCGGCTACCACGAATAGGAAAATGGCCAGGGGGTAAACCTGGTAAAGTGTTTTATTCCCGCTCTTTTTCTCGTAAAACTGGGCTATGCGCATCATCACTATTAAGATAACGCTAAAAGCAAGCCAAGCCAAAAGTTGGATGGAGGCTTCCATGCTTCATTTCCTTATGAAAGCTTCCACGAAAGATTCGGCCATGCGGCGTGGGGTGCCGCTCATTAGCCCCTCCCTCCCTTCAAACCTCTCTAAAACTTCTATCCCATTTGAAGTTATCTCCAGCCGGCGGATGTCCTTGGCGTGGTCGCTCCCCCTGAATTTGAGGACTAAGATGGCCTTGTAGATTCGGCTGTCTATTTCCACATAGCGCAGGAGGATGTAGGAATCAACTATGTAGCTCAGGGGGTAAGTGCCCATTTCACCGCCCAAGAGGACAGGGCTTTCTCGGGTGAGGATGGCCGTAAGCTCCAAACGTTTAAGGGCATTGACGAATGAGTATTCCAAGTTCCTGAGTTCTACGGGATCGGAGGCCAGCCGTTCAAAGTGGGTTATGCTATCAACCACAATCCTCTTGACCCCTTTCTCCAGGACGGCTTGCTCCACCATCCCGCTAACCCTTTCCAGGTCAAGCTTGAGGATTTCGGGGCTTGTCATCATGACCCTGAGCAGGCCTTTTTTCTCCAGGGAGCGGAAATCCCACCCGAAGTTTTCCGCATCCCGGTAATATTGCTCAGGGAATTCTTCAAATGTAATCAAAAGGCCCGGCTCACCGAATTTAACTATGCCGTTGTATATGAATTGCATGCCTAAGGTTGATTTACCGGTGCCCGGGGCCCCTTCAACCAAGTTAACGCTGCCGGGGTAGAAGCCGCCGGAAAGCATCTCATCAAGGCCTGGTATTCCCGTCTTAACCCTCTCCAAAGCGCACCTCCTGGCTCTTAAGGATGTGGTAAACCACTCTTACCCTTACTTGACGGTTCCTGCATGCCTCCAGGAATTTCTCTATAAGCTGGCGAGTGCTTGCATTCTTAGGGAGGGAATAGACCGGAATGCCAGCTACCAGGTGCATCTCCAGAAGCCCATCTCGGACCATCCCCTCCAACTCTCTGATGACGCTCTCCACAGGCCTACCACACTGACGCGCCAGCCTTTCGGCAGTATCAACGGTGTGAGGGTTAGAGTAGAGGAGTTTGAGGATATCCCACCTTATGAAGGAATTTATCTTGGCCTTGATAAATTCTGCAAGCTCCGGGTCAATGCTCTCCAAAAACCGCTCTTCTTCCATATCTGAACCCCTCAGCGTCTGCCCATGGCTTCATCTTGGCGCATGTGGCAATGCTTGTATTTTTTACCGCTACCGCACCAGCAGGGGTCATTCCGCCCCAGGCGCTTGCGCTCCGATGGCACATGAGCTGGGGAGGGTATCTTTGCCCTGGGGATTGCAGGCTCGGGCCTCCTTATAGCAATGGAAGTGTAAAGGATTCCTTGAGCTATCTGGTCTCTGATCTGGGCCAGGAGGTCTTCGTACATCTCGTGGGCTTCCCGCTTGAAGGCTATGAGGGGGTCCTGGTGCCCGAAAGCCCTTAAGCCAATCCCTTCCTTAAGCTCGTCAAGGTCAGTAAGGTGCCTGACCCAGAGGGAGTCCACCACCCTAAGCATGACAAAACGGTCTCGTCCCAGGGCAAGGGCTTTGGCGATTGGCTTTTCAAGCTTTTCCCTCAGAGCTCGCCCCAAAGCTGTAAGGGGCTTATTTTTGACGGCTTCAAGCTCATCCTTAAGTTCTGAAGCAACAGCATCGTAGACAAGGCGGAAGACGGGATTTGGCTCCAAGGTAAGGTCCAAAAGGCGTTTGTCCTGTTTAGCCATGGCATCCCAGAATTCTCGGGCCATGGCTAAAGAAAGGTCATCGTAAGCCTTTTCGGCGATGGAGTGGAGCTCGGCTTCTACTTGGCGGGGATTTTTGCCTTCCCAGCTTTCAGGGGAGGGCAAGAATTGCGGAGGTATCACGGCCTTAACTGCCGAATGGAGGCCACGCCAATCGGGTTGGCCGTATTCCCCCGCTGCGGAGTAAGAAGCTACCAGGGCCGAGAGCTTCTCCTTTAGGATGTCCATGACGAAGGGGCGGAGGTTTTTCTGGCGGAGTATTTCTCTCCTCTGCCGGTAAATTACTTCCCTCTGTTTGTTGACCACATCGTCGTATTCCAGGACGTGTTTGCGGTAGTCAAAGTTGTAGCCTTCCATCCTTATCTGGGCTTGCTCTATGGCTTTCGTTACCAGATTATGCTCAATGGGCATATCCTCGTCAACCCATACCTTTTCCAAGAGGCCTTGTGCTCCCCCCATCTTCCGCATGAGTTCGTCTTCCAAAGAGACGTAGAAGCGAGAGGAGCCGGGGTCGCCCTGGCGGCCTGCTCTTCCTCTCAGCTGGTTATCAATGCGGCGGGCTTCGTGGCGCTCGGTCCCGATTATGTGTAGGCCTCCAAGTTCCACTACTTTTACGTGGTCCTCCTGGCATTTTCTATACATCTCCGCCAGGACTTCTGCCCAGCGGGTTGGGAAGCGGGTAGTCGGGTCCTCACCGCGGCGCAGCATCTTCAAAGCTTCGTCCCATTCTGCCGAGCGGATTTGGGTTAAGTCAAAGCCTTCTTGGCGGAGCTTTTCCCGGGTCAGGCCTTCGGGATTTCCTCCCAGGAGGATATCTACGCCTCTTCCGGCCATGTTTGTGGCAATGGTGACTGCTCCAGGCCTTCCCGCTTGAGCGATTATCTGGGCCTCTTTCTCGTGATATTTAGCGTTTAAGACCTGGTGCGGTATCCCTTCCCTGAGGATTTTTTCCAGCTTCTCCGCATTTTCCACACCCAGAAGCTTAGCCAGGCGGAGGATGTTCTCCCGCGCCAAGATGTTCGGGTTGACCCCAAGCTTACGAGCCATGGTGTTTATCTCTCTGGGGTCAAGCTTCTCCAAGGGAAGGCTTAAGGCTTTGCTCCATTTCTCCCTCTGGCCGTTGTCCAAATCGCTGCGGGAGTTTAAAGCATCCCTAAGGAGAAGGACGCGGGCTAAATCTTGCAACCTTTGGGGGGAGAGCCTGGAGCTAAGGTGTTCGGACTTCTCTATTGAGAGGGTGCCCACTAACACCGGCCTATCTTGGCAGTGGAGTTGGATTATCTCCTTGGTAACGGCTCTGAACTTAGCTTCCTCGGTTTTGTAGACTACGTCGGGGTAATCAATGCGAATCATTGGCTTGTGGGTGGGGATAACCACCACATCAAGGCCGTAGATTTTGTGGAATTCCTCGGCTTCCGTGGCGGCAGTCCCGGTCATTCCGGCCAGCTTCTTGTAAAGTCGGAAGTAATTTTGGAAGGTGATGGTGGCCAAAGTAAGGCTTTCCCTTTGGACTGGAACCCCTTCTTTGGCTTCAATGGCCTGGTGGAGCCCTTCGGAGTAGCGGCGGCCATACATAAGCCGGCCGGTAAATTCGTCCACGATTATCACTTCGTTGTCCTTCACGATGTAATCCTTGTCCCTGTGGTAGAGGGCATAGGCCCTGAGGGCATTGTCCAGGTAAGGAAGGAGGTGGAAATACTGGGGGGAATAGAGGTTTTCAATCCCAAGCATTTTCTCCACTTTAGCGATGCCTTCCTCGGTCAAGGTTACAATCCGGGCCTTCTCATCCACCTGGTAATCTGTTCCTGGGGTAAGGTGCGGGACAAGGCGGGCGAAAGTCTGGTAAAGTTCGGTTGATTCTTGGGCTGGGCCAGAGATGATGAGCGGGGTTCTGGCTTCGTCTATGAGTATGTTGTCAATCTCGTCCACGATGGCGTAATTCAGTTCCCTCTGCACGCATTCCGAGAGGTCCTGGACCATGTTATCCCGGAGGTAATCAAAACCGAACTCGTTGTTGGTGCCGTAGGTGACATCGGCCAGGTAGGCTTCTCGCCTGGGGACGGGCCGCAGGTGTTGGTAGCGGTCATCTTCAGAGATGTAATTGGGGTCGTAAATGAATGAACTCATAGAGGGGTCGGCAGCCAGGGACTGGATTACTCCGACTTTTAGGCCCAAGAGGTGGTAGATTGGCCCCATCCATTGGGTATCCCTTTTGGCCAAGTAATCGTTGACGGTTACTACATGGACGCCGCGGCCGGTTAAGGCATTGAGGTAAACAGGTAAAGTTGCTACTAAGGTTTTGCCTTCGCCAGTTTTCATTTCGGCTATCTTGCCTTGATGGAGGACAATCCCACCCATTAGCTGGACGTCAAAATGGCGCAGGCCTATAGTCCGTTTGGAGGCTTCCCTTACGGCGGCGAAAGCTCTGGGCAGGATGCGGTCTAAAAACTTCTCCTCGGCTTGTCGGAGTTCCTCATCCAAGCGGCGATATTCTTCTTCAAGCTTTTCCCGTAACTCCGGGTCCTCTTCGGCCTCAAGCTGGGCCTTTTTCTCCTCCACCCTCTCCCTTAAGGAAGCCGTTTCCTTCCGAAGCTCTCTCCTAAAATCCTCGGTAAGCTTCCGCAAGTCTTCATCGGAAAGCCTTTCCATTTCCGGTTCCAGGGAGTTTATCTCCCTGACCAAAGGCTCAAGCTTCTTAAGCTCCTTCTCGTTGGGGTCACCTAAAACTACGTCCACCAGCTTCTTGAACACTTTCTCCTCCTATTCGTTGAATAAAGCCCCTACCGAAACTCCCATGTGTATGCGCCTTATGACTTCTCCAAGCAGTGGGCCAATTGATACAACTTGGATTTTGGGAAGCCTGGCCCTTTTTTCCGGGCTTATGGGCACGGTGTTAGTGACCACGATTTCCTTTATATCCAACCCCTCCAGGTTTTGGTAGCAATAAGGCGGTGAGAGGATAGGGTGGACAGCGCATACATAAACGTCTTTGCAGCCGAATTTTTTAGCGGCAGCGTAGGCATGGGCTATGCTGGAACCGGTATCTATTTCGTCGTCAACGATGAGCACGTTTTTATCCTTAACATCGCCGATTATCCCGTAATCTTCTACTTTTGAACCTCCGGATACAGTATAGCGCCTTTTTTCCACGATAGCCAGCGGTACACCGAGCCTCTGGGCGAAGTTGCGCCCCCTTCTTACCGCCCCTACATCCGGAGCCAGGACTACGAGGTCGGGTATGTTCTTCTCCATGAAGTATTCTTCCAGGAGGAAGAAAACGTTGATTTCGTCCACAGGTATATTGAAAAAGCCTTGGATTTGTGGGGCATGGAGGACCACGGTGAGAATTCTATTAGCCCCGGCAACGGTTATGAGGTCGGCCACGAGCCTGGCGGTTATGGGGACTCTGGGCTCGTCCTTTTTGTCAGTTCGGCCGTAACCGTAGTAGGGGATAACAGCGGTTATCCTGCCTGCTGAATCCCTTTTGAAGGTGTCAATGGCGATCAGCAATTCTACCAAGTTGCGGTTCACTGGGGAGCAAGTGGGTTGGACGAAGAAGACGTCCTTAGCACGCACGCTGGAGAGCAATCGGACGAAGGTATTCTCGTTGGGGAACTCAAAGATTTCAATTCCCCCGAGTTCTACTCCCAAGTAATTAGCTATTTCTTTAGCCAGCTCAGGATGAGCTCTGCCGCTGTAGATTGCGAGGTCACCGTACATCTTGTACATTTGATTGCCTCCGTGCGAGAGGGTTCAGGCCACCACAATTATATATCAAAACCGGGAGAATTAAAAGCTTGGGGGAAATTTAAAGCGGGGGCTCCGCCCCCTGGACCCCCATTTGCCCACCCCCGTTGGCTTTGGGTTTGCCGGCGTTTTGGGTCCCCCTCGTGGCTGGGTTGCTAATGTGGGCAACTCGTCCCCTATTTTCTGTTTCTGGGGGCACATCCCCCAGACCCCCTGCCAGGGGGCTCCGCCCCCTCCACCCCTTTCCCCACCCTCGTTGGCTGAGGATTCGCCAGCGTTCTGGGTCCCACTCGTGGGCGGGTTGCAGGGGTTGGTAACTCGCCCCTTTTTAAGTTTTCGTGGGGGGACACCCCCCATAACCCCCCGCCATGGGGGCTCTGCCCCCTGGACCCCCATTTGCCCACCCCCGTTGGCTTAGGGTTTGCCAGCGTTTTTTGGGGGGGTAACCCCTCCGCCAGCCGGGAAAACCCTGCTAAATTTTCCCCCTTCCCTCGCAGGGAAGGGGGTCAGGGGGTTAGGTCAGAAAAACACACCCTCGCCAGGGGGTTTCGCTCCCTGGTTTCCTGCGCTCGCCAGCTTGGAGAAAACTTCGGCGGCTTGCGCCGCCTCGCAATGACGCGAGGAGGAGAGGAAATGGTTAGGGTTTAGTGTGGCAAGTAGGAGGAGCGACCGGAAGTCAGGTGGCTACCCTTTCAGCTTTATGTCTCTCCGCTGAAAAATGATAATCCCCACAATTATCATTAGCAACGTAAGCCCTATGAAAAGGCTCGCATGGGCCCAGTTAAGCCCCTCTACCATGGGCCGGCCACCGCCGTAGTAATAGAAGAGGGAAAACTTACGGTAGGGCTTAAACTTCTCAGATACCACGCCTATAGCCTCCACGAGGTAAAATGCAGTAGCAAGCCCGCCCGAAATCCCTCCGGCTACCCCAGGACCATAACCGAGCCCTGTAATGAAGAAGGCCAATCCCCCGAAAACCAGGCCCAAAAGCAAAGAATCTAAGATGGCCAAACCAATGCGCGAATAATCGGCTTCAATTTTTACCGCCAGCCCACCAACCCAAAGGCTAAGCCAGAAAGCCAGGTGTATTATCAATATGGCCAGCAAAGCGGCAACAACTTTCTCAACGGCTACTCTCCAGCGGGGCAAAGGTAGGGAAAGGAGGAGTTCCAGGTGCCCCCTCTCTTCTTCCCGCCCAATAAGGCCAAGAAAATAAACGATGGACATGATGATGGAGAGGACTGGCATCACAAAGCTGAACAGTTCAACGGAGAGATAGCCTTCAATCGTAGCAAGATTGCTGAAATCCCTCAAGAACACTTTGAAAAGGGGATTATCAAGGTAGGGCGATAGGTCGGCGAAAGTATCCCTAACCGTTGGAAAAGCCAGAATAGTGTACAGGCCTAAAAGCAGCATTCCTATGCACCACCAGAGAATGGAACGCCGCAAATCTCTGAGGGTCTTGAGGAAAATTAAGCGCAGCATTGGTACCTCCACACTACGAATAGAAAGTTAGGAAAATCTCCTCCAAAGAGGAATCCTGAACCCTCAAGCTGACAACATTGTGGCGCGCCAGGGCTCTAATGAAAGCATTGGGTTCCCCTTTGAGCAGGCAGCGCAGGGTTTTGCCTTCAATCTGCAAATCATTAACCCCCGGCAGGCTTGCGAACTCTTCCCGATTTACTTCCTCAGCGAAGACCACCTCAGCACGGCGCATCGCTTTAGCCTTTAAGGATTGAACATTTTCCACTACAATGAGGTGCCCCTCTTTTATTATGCCAACCCTATCGCAAATTTTCTCCACCTCGGGCAATATGTGAGATGAGATAAAGACTGTCCGGCCTTCCCCCTTAACTTCTTCCATAACCCTGTAAAACTCTTGTTGCATGAGTGGATCGAGCCCGAGTGTGGGTTCGTCAAGGATTAGGAGCTTGGGCTTGTGCATTAGGGCCTGGATTATGCCCAGCTTCTGGCGGTTGCCATGGGAATAGGTTTTGATAGGCTTAGATAGGTCTAAATCAAAGCGCTGGACGAGGCTTTTCACATAGCCCCAATCAACACCACCCCTTAAGTAAGCGAAGTAGCGGAGGAATTCTTCCCCGGTTAAATCCCCGTAGAGGCTTAGCTCGCCGGGTATGTAACCTATGTCCTTTTTCCAGGCAAAACTGCGGGTGGAAATCCTATGGCCCAAAAGATAAGCCTTACCCCGAGTGGGGTTAATGCTGCCTATTAGGAGGCGAATAGTTGTGGTTTTCCCTGCCCCATTTGGGCCTAAGTAGCCGAATATTTCGCCCTCTTCCACCTCTAAATTCAAATCTTCTACCCCTCTAACCGGGCCGTAATATTTGGTTAAAGCCTCGGTTTGAATCACAGCCATCAGGCACCTCCTTTGTTTTCGGCCTTAACTTCATCGTAAAGGCGGGCGAGGCCGGCTCTGAGCAGGTTGCGCACTTCTTCTTCCTGCTCCGCAGGACAAGAGTGGAAAGTCAACACATTGTTAACAATTTTGGCTACATCGGTGCGCCCTTTGCCCGATTGGTAGAATTCTTTCACTAGGCCCCTGACTTTGGTCAAATAGTCAATCATTTCATCAATTGCTTCGGGCCCGCAGGGCTCTCCTTTCCCTGGAATGAGCACTTCAATGGGCAAAGCCTTTAGGCGTCTGAGACTTTCAATCCACCGAGCCGAGAAGGCCAACCTGAGGTCAGGGTGAACGCCTCGGACCACAAGGGCTCCGGTGAATAGGATTTTTTCCTTTGGCAGATAAACTGCTATGCTTGCCGAGGTAGGCCCTGGCGTAGAAAGCAGCTTTACGATGTCCTTCCCTCGGTGCAGAGTCATTTCCCCCTTGAAAGCAAAAGTGGGCAAGAACGGCTCAAAATTCTCAAGCGCTTCCCCGTCCCAATACTTTTGGTAACATTCCCGGAATATAAGTTTGAAGTAAGCCTTGGCTCCCAAAAGCTCTTCCCTGAGGTTGTAGTGCGCTATCTTAGGGAAAGGGGCTTTCAAAAGGCCCAGAAGGCGCATGGGATGGCAATCAGTAACCACAATGTAAAGGATTGATTCCGCCATTTCTTGAAGCCATTTCTCGGCTTCTTGGGGCGATGGAGGAACATCTACGAGGATAACTCCTTCCCTAAGCTTGATTAATCCAACATTGCCTTCGGGGAAACCGGTCTCCACAAAGACTTTCTCGCTCACTTCCCTCATAGGCTTCTCCTAAGCGAAGAAAGCGTAGACAAGCCAACTGCCCAAAGCCAGGAAGAGGAAGAATGTCGCCAGTTTTACGGAACTGATGTGCTGGCTGAAGAATAAGCCAAGCCTTTCCGAGGAGACCCCCCAGAAAGCCAAGAGGAAAACTGTTACCATGGGTAAGATGAAGGCTAAGTTGTAAACCAGCAAGTAGGCGAGGGCGCGAACCTTCATCTCAGGCACACTAATTATGAAGAGGATTGTGGGTAGGTAAACCTGGCCTGTGCATACGAACTCAATCATGGAAATGATGAAGCCTATAGCCAAGGAGAGGGGGACAAGGTAACGGACTTTCATGCTTTCCCTTATCACCTTGTTCACTACACGGCGGAGGCGGGTAGGCATCTTGAGGCTCATCTCCTCCGGGGAACCGCGCTGAGCCTTAAGGTAATCACTGAAGCTGGCCAAAGCCAAGGCGAAGCAAAAGGCTGCAGTGAGGACATAAATCCCCTTGGAGAATTCCCGGAGCCAGGGCAGTGCTTGGAGCCCCTTTAGGAACCCAGCCCCTATGCCAAAGTAAGCCCCGTAAACCCCCAAGGTAAAGGCCGAGCCTACGGCTAAAATCTGAAACCTATTGCGGCCGGTGACGGTGAGGTAAGAAATGAGGAAGATTAGGGTGGCAAAAGCGCATGGATTGAGCCCATCCACAAGTCCTGCTGTAGCCACGGTAACGAGGCCGATGGATTGGAATCGCCTCAGGATGCTGGCTATAGCTTCCTCTCGGTTCCAATTTTCCCAGAAAGGCTCCGCGCCATTGCCCGAATATTTGTCAATTAAATCTTCAATGTTCTTAACGGTGACATCCTTGCCCAAGAGGTAATCATTCCCTACGAAGATTGCCGGGGCTGTAAGCCTCTTATCCTGCGGGATTCCGAGCTTTTCTCCCAGCCATTCCCACAGAGGAGCATCTTTCTGGACATCAAAGGCATGGACTACGAGGTTTGGGTATCGCTTCTTAAGATACTCCAAATCTTGACTGACTTGGTCGCACTCTCGGCAACCGGTAAGGTAAAAGTAGGCAAGGTGCACTGGCTTAACTTGTGGCTGCGGGGTGGGCATTACGAAAATTTCCTTTATTTTATCCGGCGGGATTAGATAATCAACCCCTCCTTGTTTGAGGTAGAGCTCAACCACTTCTTCCATGTGCTGCTGAATGTCAACTTCCCCAATGAGAATATGTTGGCCGATGACCATGAAGGGGACGCCCCTGTATTCTTGAGGGATTTTAGCCTGGTCCTCTATGAAAACCCAGAAGAGGTAATTTGCCGGCTCCTGAACGTTTAGGAGGGTGATTTCCAGGGAGTTGCCATATTTTCCCTGGATTTTCGGCAAGAATTCTTCAATTATGCGATGGCAATGGGGGCAGGTTGGGCTGTAAAATAGGTATCCCTTGACCACACCTTGGGCTTGTGGGGTTGGAGTTTGGGCAAAAGCTTGGTGCGCAAGGAGAAAGAAGGCCACAAAAAGCAACCACCAACGCCTCATATAAACCTCGCTGCGCTTTATTTTAGCTACTTGACACTTTGCCTAAACAGCCCCAAGCGGTCATTGCAAACCCCCGAAAGGGGGCGAAGCAATCTTCGCGTAAACTTAGAGATTGCTTCGGGTGCTTTGCACACTCGCAATGACGCTTGGGGCTTTATTCAATTTTCCAAAGGAAATTCAAGTTACACTACAGGTTTTTCCGGAGCCAAACTCCATACTTGGCCGAAAAGGTGAGCCCAAACCAAATAAGCCCAGAAGCCGGTTAAAATCACCCCGATCCCACAGAGAATCATGCCGAAGGAAGCGACGAACGAAGCCACAAGGGACAGAATCCAGGCCAGGAAATAATTGCCCAAGTTGGCAGAAATGTACCGGAATATTTCGCCAAACTTGAACATTGAGCTGAAATTGCCGCTGAAGGCATAGAAAGTGATAGGGCCGTATAGCCAGAGGCTCAGGGCGAGGCCGTAAATAGCCATTAGGCAGGACATAAGCCCTGCACATAGCCCGGCCATGGAGGCTAAAGCCCCCTCTTCCTGAGAACTGGCTATTGCCGTAAAGGCTATGTTCAGGAGACTGAGGATTAAGATAGGTAGAGCGTAGATTAAAGCAGCCAGGAAGACCATCAAGCCTTTTTTGAAGTAGCCGCCCCAGTCATCCCATTCGGGGAGAGGGCTTTCTTTCCCTTCGGCAACATTGCGGAGAGCAGTTAAAGCATAGCCAATGGGGATAAAATTGACTACCGGGATGAACAATAGAATGCCGCCGATCAGGAGTTTGATGAGCCAATTTTTGTCCTCAAACACATAGCCGAAAGCTTTTCCTACGTCCATGATAGCCCCCTTAAGGTTAGTTTAACCACATTATAACCCCAGAAAACGAAAGAAGCAAATCTCTTCCCCGCAGCCCTGGCATAGAACATAAGTATTTACAGGAGGTATGCATGGCCAATACAGTACGGGTCTCCCTGGTTTTCCCCCGAGAGCTCTGGGAGGAGGTCAAGCGGCTTATTCCTAAGGGGGAGCGTTCACGGGTAATCGCCGAGGCGACGGAGCTGGAGATACAGAGGCGGCGGAGATTGGAGAGCATAGAGCGACTCCGGGCACTCCAGGAGGAGTTTCGGCGCAAGTATGGCGAAATGCCCAGTTGCGTCGAGGACATCCACCAGATGCGAGAGGAGAGGGATGCCGAGAGCACCGGTCTGCGTTGATGCCAGCATCGTCGTCGCCCTCGTGACTGCCGAAGCCTAAAGCGAAAGGGCCTTAGGCCTGTGGACCAAATAGGTACGAGAAGATGTTGAAGTGATAGCCCCGGCTTTGCTCCACTACGAAGTGACTTCGGCCCTGTGGCGGAAGGTGGTGCGAGGCGCAATGTCTTTGTCAGATGCCCGGCGGGCCCTGGAGGTAGCTCTGTCCCTGGGTATCAAGTTCCTCAATCCACCTGAGCTTTCCCTCCATGCCTTTGACTTAGCTGCTCGCTTAGATCGTCCCACAGCCTATGAGGCTCATTACCTGGCCTTGGCCGAGCTTATGCAGGGCGAGTTCTGGACGGCCGACGAGAGGCTTTATAACGCCATCCGGAAAGATTTCCCCAACATTCGCTGGCTGGGGGATTACCAGTGATGATGGGAAAACCTGGTCTTCCCCTATAGCATTGAATTCGCCCCTGGACCAGGTCAGGAGCTAACTTCTTCGCCAAAACCAGAACCGCCCTCAGGGGAGAAAGGTCCCTAAAAGACCTCCCAAGGAGGGGCTCGGCGGCGGAAAGCATTCCCCGCAATCTGGTGACATGCCTCGTGGGCCTCAAGCTTTGTTAATTTTACGGCCTGATTTTTCCCTTTTCCGCAAAGTGTGTTATACTTCAATTAACGTCAGGCCGAGGAGGCAGAAATGGGGGAAAACATTTACTCTTTTGCTGCCCGCAACTTTTTGGATGCCTACTCTAACACCGATTACCGAATGCCCCTGCAGGACCAGCAATTGGACCGTTTCTATGTCTCCAGGGAAGAAGGGGCTTCGCGTTTGGAATTGCTCAAGAAAGAGATAATGTGGGGGGCGGAGAAGCACCTCGCTACCAAATTCATCCTATCGGGCCATGTGGGCTGCGGTAAATCCACCGAACTTAACCGCTTAACCAGGGATTTGGAACGCGATGAAGTTACCAGACAAAACCTGTTGGTAGTCTCTTACTCTGTAAACGAAATCCTGGACCTGCAGGGGATTGATTATACCGACATCGCTTTCTCGGTAGTAGTGGCTTTGTACAATAAGCTTCAGCAGTTGGACATCGCCATACCTCCGCAAGAAGTCCAAAAGGTCTCGGATTGGATAAACAGGGAAGTGGAAACTTTCACCCGTAAAACTGTCCAAGCCGAAATTGATGTAGGCACGACTGAAGGGTTGGGCAGGCTCCTAAGCCTAATCTCACTTATCGGCATAAGCGTTAAAGGGCGAGGGGAAAGGTTTGAAGAAACCCGCTACCGAGTCCGCAAAAGGGCTCCGGAACTCCGCGATTTGGTCAACAGCATAATCTGGAAGATTAAGGAGATAACGGGCAAGAACATACTGCTGGTGATTGATGATTTAGACAAATTGCCACGCATGGAAGCGCTTCAAGTGTTCCGTGAAGAGGGGCCTTTCCTTACCTTGCTGGACTGCATGGCCATTTACACTGCGCCTGTCTCCCTCATGTATGAGCTGGGTGATTCTCCCGCCTTGGAACCTTACAAGACCTATCAGGTTCCCATGTTCAACGTCTTCCGCAAGGAGAACCGCCAGGTCAACGAAGAGGGGGTTGCCAAACTGAAAGAGATGGTCCATAGGAGGGTTCACCCCATTTTGTTTGAAGAGGGGGTTGTGCGGCGGCTGGCCTTGGCCAGCGGAGGAGTAGCTCGCCACTTGGTTAAAATGGTCCAGGACTGCTGCCTCTATTGTGCCACCTTCAATATCCCCAAAATCAACCATAAAGTCGTTGATTGGGTCATAAACGAATTTAAGAAAGATTACTCCCGGCGCCTGACTCACGATGATTACCTCAACCTCAAGAAGGTTTACGAGCTTAAGGAGTGCCCTGGCCTGGAAAACGCTTGGGAATACCTTCAATCCCTATGCGTCCTGGAGTATTCCAACGGAAATTATTGGTATGATGTCCACCCGGTAGTAGAACTTTTGCTCAGGGAGAAAGGGCTGATATGAGCCAGATGAAAGAATCTTTCGGTGACCCCATAGAAAAGCGTTATCCTGAGCAAATAAAGCTCCTTATCTCCATGGTCCGGATGAGCCGGCTTGGAGGCATCGCCACAGCCGAATGCGATGACTTGGAGCTTAGGGAACGCCTCTTCCGCTATTTTGAGAAACGCTTTCGGGAGATGAACATCTACCTCTACCCGGTGGAGATAACTGAGGAAGACTTGAACCTGGTTCGGGTCCTCAGGAACCTCACCGATAGGTCTGGGTTCAAAGAGCTGGAGCTTATGGGCAAATACGAGAACATAGTCTTCTTCGTTTACGGATTGGAAAAGCTTTCTGAGGAGCAGCAGGAGAAGTTCCTACTGTGGCTTAACCTTTTCCGCGACGCTACTACCATCATCCGCCAACCCATAGTCCTCTGGGCTACAAGTGATTTTGTGGACAAGATGGCTAAAGAAGCCCCGGATTTCTGGACTTGGAAAGGGATGCTTTTCCGGTTTGAAAGTCTGCCTACGGAGGCTATTAAGAGGGCCAAACTCCCACCTCTTAAGCGCTACCTCCAGGGCATTTTGGAAGACCCGGATTTTTCGGTCTGGAACGAACTCTATATCCCCTTAAGAGCTATGCCGGTAGCTGAGGCTAAAATCGTTTTCCCTGCCTTCCTTCGCCGTGGGCCAGCCGTGGAAAGCCAGGAGGTAATCTCCATTTTGGAGAAAGGGGAATCAGCTGCCCTCTTGGGGGAACCTGGGGCCGGCAAGACAACTGTAGTTAAGCGCCTTACTTGGCTTTTGGCTCGCAAGGCCTGGGAACGCTACGATGAGGAAACACGCCGGCCCCTTCTGGTGCCGGTGTTCATCCGCCTCCACCAGCTAAGGAAATTCCACCGGGTGGAGGAATTGGTCTTGAGCCAGTTCCATACTTACGGCCTCAAGGAAATAAAAGATTTGGAAGAGTTGGATGGACTCCTTCGCAATGACCCCGAAGCATTGGAGTTGGTGGAGCGCAAGAAGGTGCGTTTCCTCTTCATCCTGGATGGATTGAATGAAATGCCCGCAGAGTCCAAGCCGGCTTTGGACCAATTCCTCCATCGCTACCGTGACCATCGCTTCATCATAACAAGCCGCTTTTACGATGAATCTTTGGCTGGCCGCTTCCCGGCCTTTGTCCTGCAAGAACTTAAGGAAGAGGACATTGACCTTTACATAATCACCTATTTGGGTGAGGAGAAGGGGCGGAAGTTTGCTCAGGTTGTGAAATCCGACCCTGTCCTTAAAGAGTTGGCTTCTAACCCATTGGCCTTGTACATGCTCACCAGGCTTTCTCCCCTTGGAGAGGAGCCGTTTCCTCGCAACAGGGGACTTCTTTTCCAGAGGTTTGCTGAGAACCTCCTGCGCCGAACTGAGAGCGAGTGGTGGACTCTGTTGGGCAGGACGAGGGGGAAGGTAGCGGTAGAAGTAAGCTGGGAGGCCCTTGCTTACCTTGGCCTTACTATGCAACGGGAGAGAGCTGAAGCCCTTCCACGTGAAAGGGTTTATTGGCTCATAAGGGAAACTACGTTTGGGATGAACCTAAAGGCTTCGGCTCAGGAAGTTCTGGAAGGCCTTCTCTACAGCGGTCTTTTGCGCTTATCCCGAGAAAGGGATACGGTGGAGTTCATGCACCATGCCGTGCGGGAATACTTTGCAGCCCTTGGACTTCTTAAGCGTGGGGAACTCATCTCTTGGTACCTTACTGGTCCAGAAGACATAGCCTATTGGTCTGGCGTGGCTGTTTGCCTCTTCGGCTTAACCCCTTCCAAAGCACCCCTCTACCGAGAGATAGTTCAAGATGGGGCAGATTACAATCGCCTTTGGCTGGCAGCGCTGTGCTTATCCAGCATACTCTATGAAAGCGAGGAGTTAGGTAAGCTTGAAACCGAGGTTGGTCGGAATAAAGGGGATAAAGCTCTCTTCCAAATGGTTTGGGGGATGGCCTGCGAGCTTGCTGGCGATTTCATAGGGGCAATAGAGCACTTGGAAGAGGCCTTGCGGCTTAATCCTGACCTTTACTATGCCTATTACGAATTGGCTTGGATACGGCGTATCCTCGGTCAGGGCGAGTTGGCTATTGAGGCTTTAAAAAGGACTTTGGAGATTGCGCCGACTTTTGTTGATGCCTATAACCTTCTGGGCATCCTTTATTACGAGCAAGGGGATTATGCCAAAGCAATTGTCAGTTTCCTACAAGCCACCTCTTTGGAAGCCGGAAATCCTCACCACTATTACAACCTCGGCCTCGCTTACAAGGCGCTTGGGGAATACGAAAGGGCGGCAGGAGCTTTCAAGCGGGCTTTCTCCCTTAAGCCCGATTATGAAGAGGCCAGAGTGCAACTGGAATTGGTAGAAAAAGCCCTCGCTACGCCGATTCTTCCCTTCCTCAAACAGGTGTATTTCCTGCGGGATGTGCCTTTGGAGAAGCTTCTGCTTTTGGCTGAGCGCCTCAAGCCCGTTAGCTTCTCTGCCGGGGAAATAATCATAAGGCAAGGAGATATTGGCTCCACCTTTTACCTCATTTCCGAAGGCAAAGTGGAAGTTTACATCTACGGTCCGGAGGGGCGCAAGGTAATTTTGAGCATTCTTGGCCCTGGCAGCTACTTTGGAGAAATTGCACTCCTGGAGGAAACTCCTGTCCGGACGGCTTGGGTGATGGCTGTTACTCCTGTTAAGGGATGGGCTTTGGAGAAGGAGGATTTTGACGAGGTAATGGCGACAATGCCTTCAGCGATGGAGAAGCTGGTTCAGACGAGGAATGAACGTCTGCAGAGGGATATAAGCAAGGTTCTGGAAGAGCAAGCAAGCCACTCGTCCTTGGCTCCGATAATCACTCAGCCGAAGGAAGGGTTAGCCGTTGAGCCTGAGCAAGCCTTAACCATCCTTGTGGCTGACATCCAAGCTTCCACCCAGCTGGCCACGATTCTTGGGCCTCGGGCAGCCCTGAGGTTCCTCCGTGAATTCTATCTAATGATGGCCGAAGCGGTGGGCACAGGAGGCATTATAAGGCAATACACAGGCGATCAGATATTGGTGGTCTTCCAGGAGCCGGGAGAAGCTCTTAAAGCGGCCTCCAGGATGCAGAAAGCTTTCTCAAAGCTCATAGAGCGGTGGCTTGAGAAATATCCGGAGCTTAGAGAACACAAGCTGGGTATAGGAATAAGCACCGGCTCTGTGGCGGTAGATACCATTTGGTCGGAAAGCATAGTAGCTGGTTATCCGGTGATTTTGGCCTCTCGGCTTTCGGCACGCAGCAAACCTCTGGGGGAAATTCTCATTGATGAAGCCACTGCACAGAGGGTGAAAGACAAATTCCCCCTTCGCCTTATGCCTTCTCCTCTAATCATAAAGGGTTTTGAAACCCCAATCAAAGTCTACAAGTTTGCCCCGGAGGAAGCCTCGGTGAACCAAGGGGCAAACTCAGCGTCCAAAGAGTAACCTTCGTGCTGACTGAAGTCAGCCTCGGCCGAATTTTAATTTTTGAGCCGTAAACGGCAAAGAACGCTCAAAGGCTGCGCTTTTGCAAATCTCAATCATTCAACCGTAACGCTCTTGGCTAAATTCCTGGGTTGGTCTACATCGCACCCACGCCTTACAGCCATGTGATAGGCAAAAAGCTGCAGAGGAATAACGTTTATGACCGGAGAAAGCAAATACGGCGTCGGAGGGACATACAAGACATAATCAGCCTTGCGAGCAATCTCCTCATCCCCGCGGGTTGCCACGGCAATGACAATCCCTCCGCGGGCTTTTACCTGTTCCACTTGGCTTACCATCTTGTCGTAAACGTGGTCTTTGGTAACAATGGCTACCACCGGCATTTCCTCATCAATAAGGGCTATGGGGCCATGCTTCATCTCGCCGGCAGGGTAGCCCTCGGCGTGGATGTAAGAAATCTCCTTAAGTTTCAAAGCTCCTTCCAAAGCCACCGGGTAATTGATGGCTCTACCCAAGTAGAGAAAGTGTTCCCTATCGTGGAACCTTTGGGCCAGCTCTTCATATTCCTTGCCGTGCTTCAGGACATCCCCGGCCAGCGTTGGCAACTTCATCAGGTCATCCAAAAGGGAGCGGGCTTGTTCTCGGCTCAATACCCCGCGTATTTCCCCCATATGAATTGCTAAGAGGTATTGGTCCACCAAAGAAGCGGTGAAAGCCTTTGTGGAGGCTACCCCTATCTCTGGCCCTACTTGCATGTAAATGACTCCATCGGCCAAGCGGGCGGCTTGGCTGCCGATCACGTTGACTATGGCGGCGATTTTGGCCCCCTTTCGCCTCGCTTCCTCCATCGCGGCCAAAGTATCCACCGTTTCCCCCGATTGGGTTATGACTAAGACCAAGGTATCGGGGCCAACGATGGGGTCACGGTAGCGGAATTCCGAGCCATAATCTACTTCCACAGTAATTCCCGCCAGCTTTTCAAAGAGGAACTTGCCCACGAGACCGGCATAATAGGAGGTGCCGCAGGCAACTATGGCCATCCTCCGGAAGCTTCTGAGCTCTTCAGGGGATATTCCGAAATCATCCATCAGGACTTTCCCTTCCTCAAAGTCAACCCGCCCACGGAGTGTATCTATAAGCGTCCTGGCCTGCTCGTAAATTTCCTTCTGCATGAAGTGCCGATACGGCCCCTTAGTAGCGGCCACGGGGTCCCAAGGTATGGTATGGACTTCCTTAGTCAGAATTTGGCCGTCCAATCTCATGTAATAGGCCCCTTTTGAGGTTACTACGGCTATCTCTTGGTCTTCAAGGAAAACCATCCTCCGGGTATGCTCCAAGATTGCAGGCATATCGGAGGCTACGAACATTTCCCCTTCGCCGACCCCTACTACGATACCGCCGGCGTTTCCGAGCCTGGCCGCAACGATTTTATCCGGTTCCAGGGCGCTCATAACAACGATGGCTTGGGCCCCCTTGATTTGGCATAAAGCCTTTCGGGTGGCAGTAACAAGGTCATCTCCTTTTTCAACGAAGCTTTCCACTAAGTGGGCGATAACTTCAGAATCGGTTTCGGAGGTGAACTCGTGGCCTTCTTCCTGAAGGCGAAGGCGGAGGGGCAGAAAGTTCTCCACGATGCCGTTGTGGACTACAACTATTTTACCGGAGCAATCGGTGTGAGGGTGGGCATTGTAGCGAGAGGGCTTGCCGTGGGTTGCCCAGCGGGTGTGCCCTATGCCTAAGTTACCGGAAATGGGCTGCTCCCTGAGGAGCTTCTCCAGGTTGACCAGCTTGCCTACTTCTTTTCTGATGGCGATTTGGCCATTTTTTTCCAAGACGGCCAACCCAGCAGAGTCGTAGCCTCGGTATTCCAGGCGTTTAAGCCCTTCAAAGACTATGGTGCTGGCCTCTTTTGGCCCGATGTAGCCTACTATCCCGCACATCTTCCCCCCTTATTCGGCAAAGCGGTATTTTAAAAGGGTCCAGATAGCACTGAACCCGTCTTTCCACGAGATTTTCTTACCCTCATGGAATTCCCGACCCCTGTACCGGATTGGAACTTCCAGGATTTTGTAGCCGCGTTTTAGTATTTTGGCCGTTATTTCCGGCTCAATCTCAAACCGATTGGAGCGCAAGGGGATGGATTTGATGACCGAGGCTCTAAAGGCCTTGTAGCAGGTTTCCATATCGCTCAAGGATGACCTGTAAAGGAGATTGGTCACAGCAGTGAGGAATTTATTGCCGAAGCGATGCCACGATATCATTGAAGAGCCAGAGCCGCCAAGGAAGCGCGAACCGTAGACCACTTCCGCTTCCCCATCCAGGAGGGGCTTGAGCAAGGCTGGGTAATCTTGGGGGTCGTACTCTAAATCGGCGTCTTGGATTATTATGAAATCGCCGGTAGCGGAAGCTATTCCCGTCCTCACGGCGGCACCTTTGCCCATGTTTCTCTCGTGGTACAGGACCTTTATATCCCCGCGGCTTTCCTCTTCTCGGAGTATTTCCCTTGTCCCATCTTTAGAGCCATCATCCACTACGATGATTTCTTTTTCCATCCCCACATCTACGGCCCTCACGCGCTCCAGGATTTCCCTAATGGTGGCTTTTTCGTTATAAACGGGCATTATGATTGAGAGTTTCACAGCTCCCCTCCTTAGAAGCTTTTGGAGATTACTACTTCCAGGGTTTCGGGTATTATGCTTTCCACCCTTACCCCCTCTGGGACCAGGGCTACTGGCCGCAGTTTATAAGTGCCGGGGCCAAGCCCTATTAAGTTAACGATTACTTGGACGTCTTCCGGCTTCAGTTCTGCCAATAGGGGTAGAGGCCCGGCCAGGATTACCTGCACGGTTTCGGGGGCTACTGAGGCTTTAAGGCCAGATTGCAGGCTCTGAACGGTCACTTTCTTCTCCAGGGTTATCCCACCTTCAACCGGCTTTATTTCCACTGAAACCAGGACGTTTGGCTCCCCAAGGGCCGATATCCCTTCGGGCAGGTTGAGTTTGACTTGCTTGGAGATGCTTTCTTTGGCCCCCTTTATATTGACTGGCTCAGTTTCCACGTAGCCTGGGATTTTTTCAATTGAGGCCGGGGAGCCCATCACTGTTACTATTGAGGGGGTGACTGAGACGTTGCTTATCCTGAAGCCGGAGGCGGGTTGGCCTTCAAGCTTTATTAGTACCGAGACGTCTTTGAAGCCTGCTCTCTGCACTATGTTGAGGGTTATCAGAGTGCTTGCTGGTTCCAGTTTTATTCCTGTGATTTCATCGCCGTTTGCGTCTATGGCTTTAAGGGCTACTTTTCGGGAGAAGCCTTCTCTGCTTCCTCCCACGGTGATTTCGGCTATAACTTCTTTTACTCTTGCCACTTGGGATTTCGGGCCGGAGATTTTGGTGGTTGTGGGTTCCGCTTGCGGTGAGCCTGAGATGTAATAGCCCAGCGGGGGCAAGTCCAGCACTTTGACCTTTATGGGCATTTCTTTTTCATCTTTTTCTTCCAGGGTTACGGCTACCCTCCCAGGCCTTGTTTCTATGACTTTTACCCCTTTTACCGAGCAGCTGGCCATGACTTCCAGTTCATACCGGCCTGGCGGTTTGTTCTTTAGGTCTAACCAAGCTCTGAAGTCTTCAGGGGTGAGGGAATTCCATTTAGCGGATGGGGCTACAACGGTTAGTTCAACTTCTTTGGGCAGGTTTCCGACTGTTGCCAGGTTAGGTGATAGGTTGACTATTTCTAAGGGTATTTTTTGGGGGAAGTTCTGGCGAATAACTGGGTTTTCCTCGTTTTCGGCTATTACCCAGATGAAGATGGCCAAGGATAGGGCCAGGAAGAGGCTTCCGAGCTCGCTTAGGATTTTCCTTAGTAGTTCGGTTTTTGTAATGGTTTGTCGCATTGGATTTCCTCACGTGTGCCGGGGGCTTTGCCCCCTGGACCCCTGTTTCGCCCACCCCCGTTGGCTTATGGTTCGCCAACGTTTTGGGTCCCACTCGTGGCGGGTTTGCTAATGGGGGCTACTCGCCCCTTTTAAGGTTTTGTGGGGGGACCCCCCCCACGCCCCCCGCCAGGGGGCTTGCGCCCCCTGGACCCCCGTTTGCCCACCCCCGTGGGCTTATGGTTTGCCAACGCTTTGGGTCCCACTCGTGGCGGGTTTGCTAATGGGGGCTACTCGCCCCTTTTAAGGTTTTGTGGGGGGACACCCCCCACGCCCCCCGCCAGGGGGCTTGCGCCCCCTGGACCCCCGTTTGCCCACCCCCGTTGGCTGAGGGTCTGCCGGCGTTTTGGGTCCCACTCGTAGGCGGGTTTGCTAATGGGGGCTACTCGCCCCTTTTAAGGTTTTGTGGGGGGACCCCCCCCACGCCCCCCGCCAGGGGGCTTGCGCCCCCTGGACCCTCGTTTGCCCACCCTCGTTGGCTTAGGGTTTGCCAACGTTTTGGGTCCCACTCGTGGCGGGTTTGCTAATGGGGGCTACTCGTCCCTTTTAAGGTTTTGTGGGGGCACACCCCCCACGCCCCCCGCCAGGGGGCTTGCCCTCCTGGACCCCCGTTTGCCC
>Ga0078972_1006330_pt1 | contig 28307 bp, 30 predicted proteins | sample YelNatPaOPGAMG01_FD_67568 | JGI IMG/M metagenome (GOLD analysis project Ga0078972, IMG submission 67568) | Hot spring thermophilic microbial communities from Obsidian Pool, Yellowstone National Park, USA - OP-RAMG-01 (SPADES assembly) (version 2) | ecosystem: Environmental > Aquatic > Thermal...
ACTTAAATATTTTCATTTTTAATTATTTTATAAAAACTATTTTTATATAAATATAAATAAACAATTAAATTTTTTGAAAAATTTATAAATATATTTATTTTAATTTAGTTATTTAAAATAAAATATTATTATTACAATTAAAAATTTTTTCTAAATTAATGAAGTGAAAATAAAATTTAATAATTTTAATGTCTAAGAAAGGCAATTTAGATAATATAACTAAATTTTTTTTATTTTTAAAAAATTTAATTTAAAGTTATTTTATAAAGTTTAGAATATATAGTATGAACTTTTCCATTAGCAGCAAAATCATCTCTTATTATAAAATCTCCCATATCTTCTATATCTACAAATATTTGATCTCCTGATAACATTGATTTTACAGCTATTAATGTAGTAGCAAACTTTGCTAAATTTTCATTTCTTATCATATTATCTGATCGTATATTAGAATATTCATTTTGCAACAATTCTAATATAAATGTATTATCTTCTTCAGTAGGACAAGAATGAAATTTTGCAGCAAGATAAGTATCAATAGGCAAATCTTGTAAAACTTCTCGTGCTGTAAGTAAATCAAAATCAGATTTATGATATCCTCCATATGCTGGAACTTGTTTTATAGTATTGTTATTAATATAAAACCAATCATTTAAATATTTACTAAATATATTTAATTTTTCAAAAAAGTTCATATTTTATACTCCATATTTTAACATTAAAATTAAATTTTATTCTCACTTCAACGATTTAACTTGTAAACTAAAGTTCTAATTTACAGAGATTTAAATCTTTTTATTATTTATTTTCATATTTAGAATTTAAAGTTTTAAATGCTTCAGATAATACTGCTAAACTTAAAGCAATACTATTAGTAGATACATTTAATGTTTTTAAAGTCTCTGCTTGATTTTCTAATATTTCTGTATTATGTTCTAATTTAATAGAAAATACTTCCATCTTAGTATTTATATCAGATTTCCAATTATTAAAATCATCAATTTTTTGAGTATATTGTTTAATTTCCAAATCATATTCCTTTATTTTTTTATTAACATATTCTTCTGTTTCTTCTATTGCTTGTTTTTTATTATTTTCTATATATTTAATCATAGAAACTATAAAACCAATTAGTGTTAATAAAAGTCCTATTGATGTTACTAATATGTATGATAAATTCAACCAATTTCTCCTTAATTTCCTATATTTTTATATAAATATAAAATAGAAATTAAATTGAAATTTATTTATAGTTTATTATTAGTAGATGTTATATTTGTATCTTCTGGTTTTATTGGTTTAAAAGTATCTTTAAAAGTTCCAATTTTATCAGCTCCTAATTCAATTATCTTTTGCAAATATTTTGGATAAAATATAGCAATTAAAAATACAAAATTTAATCCTATCATAAATATAGTAAACCATTTATCATAAGCATGTCCATTTTGACCATAAAAACTATATTTTAAAATTATAAAATCTATCATCACTAATAACCAAAATACTAAAAAAGACATTAGTCTCATTGATGACCTTACTCCTGGTTTTTCTTCAAAAAATCCTGTTATTCCATTTTTTAATGACATATCATTATAATTCCTATTTATTTTATTGAATAATTGGCATTTGTTTTTCTGCAAAAAAATATGCTTTAAAACTTAATTCTATTCCATTTGGATTTGATATTTTTACAAATCTATAAAAAGAATTACATTCAAAATTTCCACTTGTAGATAATGAACCAATTTTAATCCAACTATTATTAAAATCTGGATTAACCACAACTCTTTCCGCAGGATTAAACATATTTGCATTATAAGGATCATTAATTAAATAAGGATTACAATTAGTTACTAAAACATTATATGCAGATAGAGATCCAGTAGAACCCATTGCAGTTATAGTAAAACGAGAATCAACAGACATTGAAGATGTTGCCGTTATAGAATTTGATGTAACAGATAATACTGATACATCATCTAAATATAATATTCCTCCATGATTACTATTGTTACCTATTTGCATTTATTTTTTCCTTTTTTATATAAATATAAATATAAAATTAAAACATTTCTAAAATTTACTAAATAAATTTCTAATTGATTCAGAATACCCTATTCCATATATAATCATAGAACTATTTAATTCTTTCTTTATATATGGATAAAATCCATTATCAAATTGATACATCATACCTATTTGTAATGTTAATATTTTATCATTATTATTATATTCTGCATTTCCAAATATATTTAATTTATCAAAAAATGTTTTTTTATTATTTTTATTATAATTATTTGACATAATTTTTAAATATACTGAACTATCTATTTCCGTTTTAACATTAGATAAATATTTTCCATTACTAAAAATATCAGAACGTAAAATATTAGAACTATCAATATAAACCAAATTTGAAATTAATATAGGATTTTGAAATAATGATATATCATAATTTGATATTTTAGTCAATAAATTATAATTTGTAAATCCAGAATATTTTATAGAGTTTTTTTCTCCAGAAAAATATACTTTTACAGAAGTATCTGTTATTGTTGTTGTAGCTATTCCAGATAATCTAGTTAAAGAATCTTGAAGTATTATATAATTTGCATGAAGTATATTATATTTAGAATTTTTAATTATATTTTCTGCTTTTAAATTAGTAACAAATATTGCTAAATTTTGAATAGAATCAGCTTTTTGTGATATAGAATCTTTCATAGCAACTACATTTTGAGATAATACTTTTATAGAATTTTCTTTATTTATATTATCTTTTTTAAAATTATTATTTTGTATATAAAAATATATTCCTATTGAACATGTTACAATTAATAATATTAATAAAATTTTAGTTAATAAATTGTTAAACATTTTAATGCCTTTTATATTTTTCTTTTTTATATAATTGTTCTAAATTAATCATATTTATTTATTATTTTTATATAAATATAAAAATATTATTAAACATTTTTATTTAAAATAAAAAAACCAACTTATATAGTTGGTTTATATATTATAATTTAATATAAATAGTTAATTTTTAAGTATTTGACTAAATCCATCTTCATCTGGAGCCACTTCTAAAAATGAATCTGCTATATCCATTACTATAGGAAGATGACTTATTATTATTATTTTATCAAATTTTTGTTTTAATTTATTAAAAAACAAATTAATATTAGATAAAGAATCTAAATCAAACGTACCAAATCCTTCATCTATCAAAAATATATTAGTTGATGGCAATATTGATATTTCAGATAATGTTGCTCTTATTACCCAACTACTTAATATAGTTTCTTTTCCACTTGCTAATTTAATTCCACATTCAGCATTATATTTATTTATAATTATTTTTAATTTATTATCTTCTATTTTAAAATATATATTAAAATCTAACATTAATTCATTAATATAATATTTTATTTTTTCATTTATAATTGGAATAAATTTATCAAGTACAGTAATAGGTAATCCATTTCTACTAACTATTTCTCTATATGTTTTTATTATTATAGATTTATTTAATGCTATATTATATTTATTCTCTTCATTTTTTATATTTTCTATTTGAGACATAATATATCCGGTTTTAGAATTACATTCATCTAATTGTTTACGCAATTTAACAATTTCATTTTTAACATCTAATTTATATTGATTAAATGTTTTTATATTACCTTCTATTTCACTTATTAATTTAATATCTTTATCATATTTTTCTAATTCAATTAATTTATCTGTAAATTCTTTAAGAGATGCATATAATAAATTTTTCTTTTCTATATTTAATGTAATATTATCTTGTATTCCAATTATATTTTTTTCTAATAATATTATATCAGATTCTATTTTTTTAATATTAGCCATCTTATCTGATAATTTAGAATTAGTAGATTCTAATGTTAAAAGTTTAGTATTTATTTTAGAAATATTATCATTTATATTTTTCAAATCAATATCTATTTTATCATTATAAATAGAATTATATTTATTTAATAATTCAGATGCTTTAATTTTAATATTTTCACTTAATATTAATTTATCTTTAGCTAAAAAAGCATCTTTAGCTAATTCGCATATTTTACAATTATCAAAATTATTCATCCATGCCTGTTTATCTAATATTTCAGTTTGTCTTTTATAATTTGTTATATTAGTAAATAATTCTTTAATTTTTATATTTAATGTATCTATTTTATCTTTAATTTTTTTATTTTCAATTAATTGTTTATCTAAATTTTCTCTATTAATTATTGTATTTTTTTTCTCATTATAAAGAGAAGATATATTATTTTGTATAGCATTTTTTTCAGATTCTAATTTAGATATTTCTTGTGCTACATCTATAATTTTTAATTTATTAAGTTTATCTATTTCTGAATTATAATTATTTTTAAGTTTATTTAATAATAAATCTATAGTAGAAATATCTGATTTTATTTCTATAATTTTATTTTTTACTAAATTTAATTCAGATATTTTATTTTTTTTATCTATTATAGATTCTAATTTAACTTTTTCTAAATTTAAATTATTATCTATTTCTGAAATTTTTTTATCTTTTTCAGATATAGTATTTATTAAAATATCTATATTATTATTATTTTCTAAATTTTGTAATTCTAAAACTTCTATTTTATCTTCAAAAGAAATATCTTTATATTGTTTTACTATAGCTTCAGCTTCAGATTCTTGTTTAGCTCCAGCTTTATATAATAATTCAAATATATTAAGTCCTAAAAATTTATTTACATAATCTCTAAGAACAGTTTCAGTTTTTTTAAGAGGAGAATCTTCATCTCCTTTTACTGCAAATGTTTGACTTATTACATCATCATAATTTCCTAAAATAGTTTCTATATTTCTTTTTATATCTTTTTTATCATCTCCAATTTTTTCTAAATCAACTTCAAATTTATTAGTTAATTTATTATATTTTTCAAAAGAAACTGATGTTGATACTGTTTTCTTTTTTCTAACTAAATCTTTAGTTATTCTATATATATCATTTTCTATTTTAATTATAACTTGAACATGAGCATTATTTTTTCTATTATTTATAACCTCTTCTATTTTATCTATTCCTGGAGCTTTATTATAAAGAGCAAATAAAAGTATGGCAGATATTGAACTTTTTCCATATCCATTTTTTCCTACAATAGCAATAATATTTTCTAATTTAGTAAAATCTATTTTATTTGATGGAGAATCTCCAAAATTAAACATATTAGACCATTCTAAATATAATGGTTGCCATTTAATATTATATAAAATATCTTTTATTCTTATTTCTTTATTTAATTCTTCATTTATTTTTAATATTTCTTCAATATTAGATATTTTATTTAAATTACAATATTCTTTAATTAAAGCATTTTGTACATTTATATTACTTAAATCTAATTTAGAAAATTCTTTTATAGATTGCGGAGTATCTATATGTTGTTGAATAGTAATATCTTTATGTAATTTAGATTTTATCTCTTTTTTTATAGATAATATTTGTCCACTAGTATATTGATTTTCTAACTTACATCGTAATTGAAATTCTGTAAAAGATATATTTTTAATTAATAATTTACAAGTATTATCATCAATTATTTCAAAATCTTTATCTGTAAGTGTCAAATATCCCCAATCATTTTTTATAGGAATAAATTTATTAGACCTAGTTTCTGTATCCCATACTAAATATCCATGAGGATAATTTTCTTCTCCAAAATTTTGACATATAAGAGACCCCGCATATTTTATTTCATCATTTCTCCATGATTGTTGCAAATGTATATCACCAAGTAATACTATATCACATTGTTCAAATAATTCTATTCCAACTTCTCCATCATAAAAATTTCCACTTCCATCTTTCCATCCATTTATTTGCCCATGATATAACCCGATAAATATATCATTTTCTTTTTTAGGATATTTTTTCCAATTTTCAGTATCTCTAAAATCATATAATATTATTGAATGATTTTCATTTAATTCATATTTACCTGAAGTTTTATAATAAATTATTTTGTGTTTTAAAATTTGCTTATTTAATAAATTTACTATTGGCTCTATAGAATCCATAGATTCATATGTATTTTTAGCTTGATCATGATTTCCTGCAATTACCCAAATTGTTTGTATATCAGATAATTTTTTTAAAAATTCAGCCAATAAAGATAAACTATTTGGAGAAATTGAACTTTTTTGATGATTTAAATCTCCAGTTAATACTATTAAATCTGGATTTTGTTTTGTTATAGATTTATATAATTTATTAAATACACTTTTATATTCTTCAATTCTTGTATTTAAACGTATATGCACATCTGAAATATGTACAATTTTCATTAATGCTCCTAATTTATTCTAATATTATAATTTATTAATTAAATTAAATTTTAATTCATCATTATATTCATAAAAAGCAAAACTATTTATATCTAAATTTTTAATACTTCCAATATCTTTATAAGAATTATCTTTTATTTCTCCAATATAAATTACATGTTTACTATTATATTTTTTTATCTTATCTGCTATTTCTAATTTATTTTTAATAGTTCCTTTTTCATTATCTAAAATTAATAAAATAGGTGTATTATTCAATATAATTTTTCTAAATAATAAAGAATTTTCTGATAAATCCTTACCTAATAATGGACAAAAATTTTTCAATCTTACCCCATCAAAAAATCCTTCTACTAATATAATAGGAATATTAAAATTTATAAGATATTCATTAAATATAACCTCATTTTTATTTCCTTTTATAAAATAATCTGCCTTATCATTTATTCCTCTAGAAAAATATAAATTTAAATTTCCTAATTTATCATATGAAGGAACTATTATTTTTTCATTTTTTATATCTATATATATATTAAATTTATATAATAAAAATTTATCTAAATATCTCTTATTTATTAAATAATCAATATATGGTTCATATATAATATAATCTATTTTATGTTTATTTGCAAATATTTCTGATATAGAAATACAATTTTCTGGTAAAATTATTTCTTGCTTTTTATATTCTTCTTTTGTAATAAATAAATTATCAAAATTACTTACATGCGAAAATTGTTTAGTAATAGATATATATTTTTCTAATCCTTCCAAATTAGAAAATTTTTTAAATAAAAATAAAAGTCTTCCAGATGCATGACAATTCCAACAATTATATATTTGTTTGCTCAATGAAATAGAAAGATTTTTTTCATCTTTACAAAAAGGACATCCAATTTCTATATTATCTGAATGTGATAATTTCCATTTTTGTGATAATGGAGATATATAAATATCTATTAAATTTTTTATTTCATCAGTTTCCATATTCAAATATAAAGAAACTAATTCAAAAAATCAAATTTATTTAATCCACAAACTATCTTTTTCATATAATAACATTTCTGATTTTCTTCTATTTTTTAATTGTGATAAGATAATATAACTATCCCCCTTTTTTATTTTATTATAACTACTTATCGTATAATTTATTAATTTAATATTATTAGAATTTATAGCATCTTGCAAACCATCATTAATTCTATATCCAACATTATATGAAAAATCTACAAGTGCATCAAATTCATTAATAAGCAATATTCTATAAACAGATTTATTTACATATCTTTCAAAATCATATAAATCTTTATATAATAAAATTTCTGCTTGATATTTAGTAATAACCAATCCTTTTTTTACATTAGAACCAGTATGCCCAAACCCTATAGTAAGTACTCCGGCAGGACATAAATATGCTGATGACCTAAATCCTTCATAATATTTAATTAATTCTATTCCTTTTTTAGATATTTGTTGTTGAGCAAATAAAATAACCGAGAATATAATAAAAAAAAATAATATTTTTATTATATTTTTCATTTATTTAAATATTAGATAATAAACTACACATATAATTATTGCAGAACTTAATAATGCAGATGCCAGAATATTATAATGTTTTTCTGATATTGTAAAATTTATCGTTGTAAATATAAATTGTAACCAATTTGCAAATAATCCCGCAAAAGTTATCAAAATTATTGATATAGATAACACATTAAATAATTTTATAAACTTATCAATAGCTTCCAATTTAACTATGTTTATTTGCAACATATTTATATTATCTAAATTTTTGTACGTTCCAGTAGTAGCATTATAATTTTGTGCTATTTCATTATAAATTTGCGAAATCTCCAATTCATTTTTTTCTTGCGATGGCAATATTATGAAATTTAATATAGCTAATGCTACTATAGTTATTATTATTGCTATTCCAGTTAATTTTACATGATGTTTTGTCAACATTATTTTTTCTCATTTATATTTTTGTAATATTCTATTTTTTCTAATAACCATTCTCTTGTTAAAACAAATTCTTGACTAGCCAACAATTCTAATTTTTGCAATATTCCATATCCATACATTTTTTCTAACTGTGTAGCATATTTAGGATAATTTCCTTTTTTAAAAATATTACATGTTTTACATTGACAATGATTATTTTCATCATTCCATCTAGTATTTAGATAAATTCTTGATTCATAATGACCATTTTGCATTTTTTTAATATCATCTTGTTTACCACAAGTAAAACAAATACCATTATCTCTATTTCTAATATAAATAGAATATTCTTTATCTAACATTTTTTTTAATTTAGTTATAGTAGGTTTTTTCATTTTATAATAATACAAATAAATATTGATATAATTAATCCAATTATTGCTTGAATTTCAACTATTATTAATGGTATAGGTTTTTTTCGATTCCAAAACCATCCAACAGGAGTCCACGATAACCATGTCCATTCTTTATCTAACTTATAATTTCCTATCCAATAATAAAGTAAATCTTGTCCTCCAGTTAAATGAATAAATTCACTAGCAAATGCTATCCAAAATCCTGAAATAGAATATATTAATGCTATAATAATAATTTGAAACATTGTTTGTAAAATTCTATAAACTTCTATATTTGGATTATTATTATCAGAATTTACTAATTTACTATAACCAAGAAAATCAAAAATATTAAATATTATTATATAAAAAAATATTAAAAATATATGATTTACAATAATTCCCATTATTGCTAATATTATTCCTAATATAAAAGAAAATAAAACTTTTCCTTTTAATATATCTAGCAATTGTTTTGTTTTATTTGTGTCCATGTTACATATCCAATTTTATTTTAAATATCATATCAACTTTATTACTTTTTTTTATTGGATTTGCAAATTTTCCAATAACTATTAAATTATCATCATCATCATAAAGTCCAATAGTAGTAATATAAGGATTACTATATGCAGATATTGTTCCAGTTAAAGTATCATAAGCAGTTGGATTAGTTGTAATATTAAATTCGTTTGCTTTAGCTTCACATACCCACACATTATCTTTAACTCTTATATTTGTTGAACATATTAAATTATTTATAGATATTATAGTATTATCTAAAATAATAATTCCATGTCTATAATCTATAAAAGAAATATTTGGATTAAAAGTAGATGTTATTGATGAAGTAATAGATGAAGAACTTTCAAATATATTTGCAGTTTCTATTATTGCAGAATTATTTAATAAATATAAATCATCTAATATAATAGATCCAGACAATGATGAAATAACACTAAAAGAAGAAAATCCATGTAATGTATTATCAAAATTATCATCTAAAACTATTACAGTATAAGGAAAAGCTGTAATACCATAATAATGCGTTGTCCAATCAATATGATTACCAGTAACAGAATAAATAAAAGATTTTGATATATCATTTATTTGTCTAATATTTATAAAATTAGAATTAAAATTAGAATCTATTTTTTTTTGAAATAAACTTAAAGTATTATTTTTTAACATCATATTTTGAATTATATCAGTAGTCATTTTACATATCTAATTTAAATTTTAAATTATAATCTCTTTGATTTGTTTTTTTTAATGGAATTGATGTCTTTCCTATAGCTATTAAATTATTTTCTGCATCATAAAATCCAATTTTAGAAAAATAATTAGGACTTTCTTCTGTTCCTATTGTTGGAGAAGAATTATTATTAGCAAGAGCCGTAGGATTTGATGAATACTCTAAATCTTCTTTTAAAATATCTACATCTATAAAATAAGAATTTTTATTTATTTGAAAATTTACATTTATATCATTTATTATTAAAGAACTTTCTACTGAACTTGAAGTTGAATAATAATTACTATTATTACTATTAAATACTACACCTGAAAAATTATTATTTATTATATTTATAATTCCACCAGTATTACTATTAAAAGTATTAACTGGATAAGGTGCACCAGCTATTGCTGGAAATGGTATATAAAAATCTACTATTTGTCCTCCTATATTATTATTTAATATTGGTTGAAAATTAGTAAAAGAATCTAATACTATTAATGCATAATTATAAAATATTTTACCTACTATTAAATTAGAAATTACATTTATATTAGATGAGAATCCTGAACTGGAATATACTTTCATCATAATATTTCCAGAAGATATAGATGTTGGAATATCATATAATTGATAAGTAATTGATGAAGATAATGAATTTAATCCATAAGATCCATTTAATCCAGATGTATGATTATAATATGAAGCATTGCAATTAATAGTAATATTATTACTAGTATTTAAATATGATATACCATCTTTATAATTATGATTGGAAAATGATAATAATATAATATTATTTGTTGTAGTGTTTCCAGTATACATATTAAAATATGAACTGGGAATTATTAAATTAGCTGCAGTTGAAGATTGATTCAAATAAAATTTAGATAATATAGAATAATAATCTGAACTTGATGAATCTGTAGTGTTTAATATATATGATTTAACAATAGATGATATTGAAAAATTAGAAGATGTTTGCCCAATATCATATGTTAAAAGTTCTACAGTAGGATTAAAAGTAATATTATTTGAATTTAATAATTTATATATGTCCATTTAAGATTCTTTTTATATAAATATTAAAAAAAGAATAAAAATCTATATTTCTAATCTTAATTTATAATTTCAAACATCTAAAATTCTAAGGTATCCATTATTTAATATATTTTCATATTCTGATATTAATAAACTAAAGATACCTTAAATAATGCTTCATTAGAAAAAGATTTTAATTGTGGAGGATTTACTTTAGCCACAGCTAATAGATTATTATTATCATCATATATACCTATAGTTGTAATAAAAGTAACATATCCTAAATTTATTACTGGTTGAATAATACTACTATCAGGATTTCTATATGTAGGATTGTTTGAATAGTTAAATGCATCATTATATGCTCTACAGAAAAATATTTTACTATTTTGGTTATTTAATCTATTAAATGAAAAACTATTTATATTAATTGCATTATTAGCATTTCCAGCATAATTTACAAAATATGCACTAGTACTATTCAAAAATGCACTTAATGAACTATTTCCTACATCACTTCCTCTAAATACAAATGTTCCATAATTATAAAATACTTCGCCTATAGATGTTAATGATGCGGATGGAACAAAATTAGGAGTAGTTCCAATTTTTAATGAACCTTGAAATAATGCTGTTCCACTAGTAGAAATTACTGGATCATCAATAACATAATATGTTGATGTTACTGAACTTACAGTTATAGTTATAGTAGCACTGCATGATGTAGGATATAATCCATCCTTCAATGTTTCTCTAGGAATAGAAATTATCTTTATATGATGTGCTGTTAATGATGCAGAACTTGAAGTTCCAGATAATATTTCTATATTATTTATTCCACTTTCTTGATATAAAAGCCATTTTATAGAATTATAATATGAAGATAATGAATTAGTTGTACTTACATTTAATAAATTAGTAGCCTGAGAAACTACTTGAGAATTTATTAAAGTATCTATAGCAGTAGTAGATGGCGTATTTGTTAAATTAAAAGATACTAATTCATTAATTGTTATATTATCAGTAACTATATCTCTTGATTGAAATTTTTCAAAAATATTCATTTAAATTTTCCTTATTATAAAAATAATTTTGTAAATTCTATATTATAATTATAAAACTGCTATAGATAAATTTCCTACAGCTCCAGTATTATTTCCTTGTACACTAATATTTATAGTTGAAGGTCCCGAAGATTGATCTGCTATAAATACAAAAAAAGATTGTGTACTTGAACCTGGTACTTGAATTGTTCTAGTTACTTCTGGCAATATTTGAACTGGATGAATTTGTGCTCCAACAGCACCACCTCCAGAAAATGCACTTCCATATAAAGGTGCATATTTTTGTAAAGATGATAAAATACTCTTATAATCTTTTCCAGATACTTGTATATATGTTTGTTTTTGTAAAGCTGTTATTGCCCAATATGGATTTAATGTTACTAAACTACTATTATTTTTAACTGTATAACTTGTATCAGTACCATAATTAGTAGTAACACTTATTATTAATATATCATATATCATTGGTTGTATAGATGATGGAATTACATTTAAAGTTGCTATATTTCCTAATCCACTAGCATCTGTAATAAGCTTATACTGTAATTCAGTATCCAAATTTCCACCCAAAGAACTAGCTTCTAAAATATTAGTATTTAATATCATATTTTCTCCATCAGGAAAAGCTAATAATCCATAATCAATTTCACCATCGCCAAAGCTAAACTTAGTAGGATTAAATTTTCCTTGAGATAAGAGTAATCTTCCCTGTTGGGTTAAAATTGCATCTATTGTAGCCGTACTTGATAAAAACGCCATAATAATTTTTCCTTCTTTTTATATAAATATAAAAATTTTACAAATTTAATTTTAATTTATAATTTCCAGCATCGAAAATTCTAAGATATCCGTTATTTAACATATTTTCATATTCTGATAACTTTTCATCAAACGTTTCTAGTTTATCTTTCAATTTATGCTTTTGAAATTGAATTCTATTATACAATATAAATTGATTTTTATAGAAATAATCTTTTATGAAATAAAAATAATTAGGATTACTAACTGATTTTAATTTAAATCCATTATTTAAATATGAACTACCGTCAAAGTATCTTAAATCAATATATGATATTATATTTTCAAATTTATAATTATTTTTAATATAGGATAGAAATTTAGCTAAACCACCGATAATTTGATAATTTAATAATGAACAATATCTAATAATTTCTGTTTCATTAATTTTAAATCTAGATTTGCCCAATCCCATAACAGAAATTAATTTATTATCTAAAAACATTCCTAATTTAATTTTAGCTTGAGAATATCCTTGAATGTGATTTTGTTCTAAAAATAATTTATATTTAGTATTATCAATTTCTTTAATAATTGTTTTTCTAGCATAAATCTTAATCTGAGTTATATTCAATTTAGATAAAATAATTGATTTAATTATTTCTGGTTTATTTATCCATTCATTTTCAAATATTTGAATTATATTTATATTCAACATTTTAAAATGTTCAAATTTTTCTTTATGATAATTTTTATCTACCATTAAATCAGAATGCCAATATAATCCATGAAAATCTATTCCGAAATTATATTCTGGAAAATATAAATCTAATTCTCTAATAGTATTATTAAATCCAAATCGTTTATTTTTTTCTACATGTATATCTGGTTTTATGGATGTTATCCATTCTAATATATAATCTTCGTATTTACTTCTATATTTTAAACAATCACATGTTATTTTTTGAACTAATAATGTATCTGTAATTATTTTTTTATTGCATCGCAAACATTCAAATTCAAATCCTTTGTCATTATTTAAATAATATTCTTTATCAAATAATATATTAATTTTTTTTAATTTTAACTTCTCTACAAAAGTATTCCAATATCGTTCTTTTGCGTTTTTTTTATTTTTATTTATATTATTTATAAATGTATTTCTTTTTTTCTGTTTGATTATATCAGATTGAGAAACATTTTCTACGCCATATTTTTCTAATATGGTATTTTTTCCTTTTTCTTTTATTTCATTATTTTGGCAAGCATATTCTGTTCCATATTTTTCCAAACATGTTTTTTTAGATTTTTCTTTTTTTATCTTAGATTGTAAATAATATTCTGTTCCGTATTTTTTTAAACAAGTTTCTATTGATTTTTTCTTACTCGATTCCAACATAGTAACACTTTCTACTCCATATTTTTCTAAGCAGGTTTGTTTTCTTTTTTTATTTTTATCATCTTTATATTTTTCAAAACAATCTTCGCAACAATTTGCTACAAATCCAGGTTTATAAATATGTAAATTTTCTTTAGTTCCGCAGTATCTACATTGTTTAGATTTTAAATATTGTTCAGTTTTACTTACTTTTTCATAATTAATAAATTCTTTTTCGTAAAGCTCAAATTTCATAATATTTCCTATAAATTATTTTCCCATATATAAATTAATAAAATTTAAGTTATTTGTCAATTTTTACAAATTAATATTAGTTTTATACAAATAATATATTAAAATCTGTTTTCAAATTATTATTAACTGCAAAAAATGATATTTTTCCACTTTTAATAGTATTAGAAAATGTAATTTCAACTGTATTATTAATATAAAAATAATTATTTTTTATATTATTAGAATTTAACATAGTTAAATTATCTATTAATATTGTAGATATAAAATTAATATCATATAATACCAAATATATTCCATTTATATTATTACATATAAATTTAACTGTTTTTGTATTTGATATATTTAAATTATCATTATTTAATACAAAATCTCCACCATTAGTAATTATATCAAAATTCATAAAAATTACGTTATTTATAGAATAAAATAAATATTTGGGAGGAAAATTATTTATATCACTTATAAATATTAATTGTTTTATAGTATTATTATTTAAATTATAATCTATATCATCATCTGATATAGCTATTTTAACTATATCTTTAACAGTTTTATTATTTTGTTTAGCATAATCTGTTAAAATTATTGATGTATTAAATTCAGTATTATTTAAAAAATTCATTTTATAATATCCAATTTATTAAGATGTTAATTTTAATTTAGGAGATCCAGCTAAGCCATTATTAATTTGATATGGAGTTAAATCTAATTTCCATGTAAATGTAATTACTTCATTAGGATTTACTACTCTTATTGGAGTTCCCCATATATCATTAGCATTTATCCATGCAATAGGAAAATTATTATTTATATCTCCACTTCCTATTAATAATAAAGAACCTATATTCTGAAAATTATTTGTATTATTTGTATATGTATTTGTATATGTTACAACATAATTATTTAATGTTAATGATGTTACACTAGATGTTAATATAAATGCGTTACTAGATATTCCATTATTAACATATGCTAATCCTGGAGAATTAAATGCTATTATATTAGATATTTTAAATGACGTAGTACTAAAAGAAGATGTCACACTACTAGAAGATAATATATTTTTTAAATTAGATTTAAATGTATCATGTATATTTCCATTAACAGAATTAACTGAACTATTTACTATATTATTTAAATTTATATTCCATTGTATTCCTATTTTTTGTGTTGGAAATAATGTTTTATATACTGTATTAGTTAAATCTAAAATATTAATACTAGCAAATGGAAAATATGAATATGTACCAGATGGTGTAGAATAATTATTTTTAATAGAAAATGAACCAATTTTAATATATTGTGTTGTATTATCTGCCGAAGGAGAATATGTATAAGTTTGACTTACTATAAATGAGAAATTATCTATAGAAGACAATGAATATGTATTTATTCCATTATTATTTAATATAGATAAAGGATATCCAATTAATGTAGATAATGTATTACCATATGCAACAGACGCATCATTAATATTATTAAATGCATATATTCCTACTGAACTAACTGAATTTAAAAGTGCAGAAGAATTTGCTATATTTCCAGTTAATGAAAATATTGGATGTATAGACAATGCACTTACACCAAAATTTGTATTATCTGATGATGTTCTATTATATTGCCCAGAATAAAATAAATTACTTAATGCTGATAAAAACTGAGGATGTATATTATTATATCCTATATATTTTTTATTATTTATAGTTAATGTTACTTTATTATGCATTTAATTATATTCCATTATTACTAAAATTAATTTTAAATGATTTATTTGTACTTGTATTAAATTTTATATATCCACTTGCTGCAGGCAAATAATTATATGGTTTTAATGATACATTATCTAATCTAATATAATTTGGATATCCATAAAAATAAATTGCTATAGTTAAATAATTTGCCGTAGAACTAGTTGTTATATTAAGATTAGTATTTTGATAACTATATGAATTTCTAGGTAAACTATAAACAATATATGGAGAAGTATCAGCAGCACTTAAAGTATTAACATTAGAAATAGTTTCTGTTATTACTAATAATGCATATTCATTTGTTCCAGACCAATAATATAATCCCATTGCATTCCAAAGAGAAAGAGTATAATTTGTATTTGGTTGTATTGCTACAACTTGATATAATACCGCAGTTGTAGAACATGCAAGAAATGAATATCCAGATTGAGCTAAAGTAGGATTTGTAGTTACTACTAATTGTGTAGGACCACCTGCAGTAAGAGAACCACTTACAGTCCATCCACTAGTATCATATGTTTCAAATCCTCCATTAACTATCAATTCATTTCCATATGTTAATATTTTATTATTAGCATAATTCATTAATAATGTAAAAGCTACAGTAGAATTTTTATATATTTTAGTTTTTAATAAAGAATAATTATCTAAACTACTTTTATATAATATATTATTAGAAGAATCTATTAATTGATACAAATTCATAGTAGGACTAGTTAAACTTGTAAAATATATCATGTTCAATTCATCATCAACATCTGAACTATAATTTTTAAATACTATATTAATTGATGTTAATGATAGTGATGTATTAAAATATACATCAGCAGTTGTTGTTAAAGTAGAAGAAGTTATAGAAGCTCCATAATCAGAATAAACTGCAGTAACTGCACTAATTCCTGTATTTAAATTCCAATATGTAACCGGATATTCATATAATATTGATGTATCACTTATTATATAATTATTATATATTGTTCTAGAATCTGGATTCCATATTATATTAAAATCTATTTCTTGTTCTTGAGAATCATTTATTATTATTTTATTTTTAATAGATGTTAAACTTCCTACTGATGGAATAAAACTAAATATAATATTATTTCCATTATAATTATCTATATAAAAAGTTTGCATCAAACTATTACTAGTTATACCATTATCTAAATTTATTATATTAAATGCTGGAGAATTACCTCCAATATTTTGATATATCGTATATTTAGTTCCTATAATATTATCTCCAAGTAAATCTAAATAACCTATATTATATAATGAACTTCCACTAAAACTATAATTCAAATAAATATTATTATATCCATTAGTAACTAATTTTCCATATTTAGATGATATACGAGAATTTATTGGAGTTATTAATTGATTATCTAATAAATATGAACTTACTATATTATCAGAATTATATAAATAATTTATATTTATATCTACAGCAGATGTAGAATTAAGTGTATCATATATTTCATCACCAAATGGAGACACTAAAGTTATATCAATAGGCACATCAAAAACAGTATTTAAATTTCCAGTAATTGAATAAATATTAACATTTTTAGAAGATAAACTATTAATAATACTAGCTTCTTCATATTCTATATCTATATTACTTTCAAATTCAGAAATAGATGTTGATAATAATGAATGTGTTTCTATTTTATCTTCTAGTTGAGATAAATTAGTTAATTCTAAATTTCTTACTATATGTTTATTTCTATCATAAATAGGAGATTCTATTACAATTCCTTTATATAATATAATAGAATTTGTAGGTAAAAATTGAGATAATATTTCAAATAACCCTACACCATATTTATCTATTTCATCTATTAAAGTTAAAATTCCATCTATATTTACAGATGTTGAATAAAATATATTTTGTAAAGATTCTAATCCTATATATTTATTATAATTAGAATTAAAATCATTTCTAGATAAATAATCTATTACATCAATAGCTCCCATAACATATTCAAATGCATCATTTAATACTGATATAGGTTTTATTTCCATATCTAAATATTTAGTATTTTCATATGTTGAAGATCCTATATTAATTTTATCAGAATATTGTGTTAATCCAGATACAAATCTTTTATCTATATAAGAATATGTATTAATATTATAATAATTACCAACAGGAAAATGAGAATATCCAGTAGCTGTTCCATTAATAAATCCAGTAGAAGAATCCAAAATAATTCTTTCTGAATTATTTCCTGTATCTATAGAATATTGATAATTATTATTTATATATGCAAAATATAATGGTTCATTTAATTCCCAATTTACTAAAACATTATTATTTAAATTTTCTTTTAGTAAATTTATATTATTCATATTATAACTAAAATTAGATATTTGCTGTGGAGATAAGGAAGTATTAAATATTCTTAAATTTATTATAGAACCAGAATATGTATTATTTAAATTTATTCCATTAGATCCTAAATAAAATAAATTACCGGCAGATAAAGGTATATTTCCTCCTACACCATAATATCCTGCAGAAATAGAATTTAAATATATTTCATAACTACTTGTTGTTTTCTGAATTATTAATGTTTGAGGATTATTTGAAAATATATTTCCAGTTAAACTACTTAAAACTATTACACTACTATTATTTAAATATCCAGTAAAACTTATATGCCCAGCTATTATTAATTGTTTATAATCATCTAAGTAACTATCATCTATTACTGCTACAGAATATTGATTTGTTACTGCCATTATATTTTGAGTTTTATTTATTCCTTTAAAATTTAAATTACATACAATAGACCACTCATTCATATTTAAATTAAAATTATTAGATGTAGCAGAAATATAAGATGCTGTTTGAGAATTAAAATTTAATTCAAATACATTACGTTGACGTGTTACATTAACATATTGAGGTGTCTTAAAATTTACATATTCATGAATATCAATTAAATCAGCATTTAATCCTAAACAATTTAAAAATGCTTTTATTGATGCTATTGTTCCCTTAGTTTTATATATATAAATTAAATTAATAAAAATTCTATTCCATATTTCTGCTCGTATAGCTTTATAAGATATTTTATTATCTGTAACTATAAGAAAATCTAATAAAGAACTAAATAAATAATTGGTATAAATATTTAATCCAAGTAAATTAAAAGTATTAACTATATCTTCTGTTCTATTATTATTATTATATCTTGTATCAAAAAGATTTACTGAAAAATTATTAATATAAAGTAATGTTTCATCAAATACTTGTGCCCAAACAGATAATAAATTGGATAATATATTATCATTATCATATTCCATAAATTTTGTAGGAATAAAATCTTGTAAAGTATTTATATTTTGATCATCATAAGTAATTGCATCTGATAAAATACTATTAATATAAATTTGATCATTAATTTCAGATACTGAATTATCTATATTTCTTGGTATATTAATAATTTTAAATGAATCATTATTATAATTTCCTGTAAGCGAATATGAAAATCCATTTAATATTTGTTGTTCAAATTGGCTATATGAATAATAATATTTTTGTGCATTTTCAAAATCAGTTGAACTAGCTGTTAAAGCTGTAGATGGTTTATTAATAGGATAAGTTGTAAGAATTTTTGAAATTGCAAGATTAGTAATTGAAGATGCTGAACCAAAAAATACAAAACCAGAAAGAGAAGATGTAGACCAATTTATTTTAAAATCTTTATCAGTATCAGCATTTGCAATAATACTAGTTAAACTTGATGCAGACAAAGATTGAAAATTTATTTCTGGCGATAAAAAATTATTCATTATTATTGCCCATTTAAATTATTTACTTCTGAAGAAAATACTAATCGTGCTGATTCATCAGCGGTTATACTATCATAAAAAAGCCCAAAAGTTAATAAAGACTTTCCAAAAACAGATGCTGACCAAAATAAATCTAAATCTCCAAATAAATATGGATAATTAACATAATTAACATATATATAATTTGAAGTTATAGAATTAAAATTATTAATCATGTTATTTTTTTCCTTGTTTCAGTTTTAATGTATCTTTCACTAACATGTTGTGAAAGTATACTACCATCAGCATTAAAAAATGTAGTCACTCCTGTAGATAAATCTCTTTGCGCATTTCCTAATAATACATTTCCTATATCATTAATATTATAATCTTCTATATGTAATTCTAACCAAACTTCATCAAATAATTCTTCTTTTAAAAAGAATCGATATTGTGTTTTATCTACAGTACTATCATTAAATAATGAAAAACATTGTATATCTATAATATCATTATTTATTGTAGAATTTACTATATATTTACTATTTAAAACATTATTTTGCATATCTAATAAATAAATTCTATAATTTACTAAATTCTTACTAATTTTGTTATTATTTGAAAACTGATATCTTTCTAAAATCTTATCATCATTCTGTAAATAATTTATTGGATTAGATAACAAATAATTATTCTGATCATTATTGTAATATATTTTTAAATAATATGTATCATTTTTTAAATCAGATATATCTATAGATATATTAAATATATTATCTATCTGAACATAATTAGTTATTGCTATTCCTGTTTTTCCTACTACTGGAGTTAAATTATTATCAAATATATCTATTGATGCATATAATAAATTATTTGTATTATAATTATTACTCTTAATTAAAGTATACATATTTGTAAACATATTTTCTAAATAAGTTAAATTATTTTGCAAAAAATTATTATATTCTGTAGAAAGAACACTTTGCAACTTATTAACATTATTATCCAATGTCTTAAAACTATTATCAAAAATTTGTAAATTATTATCTATATAACTATAATTACTTAAAAATTGTAAATTATAGTTAGCAACAATACTATTTAGTGAATTTGTAGAATCTATTAAATTCTGCACTAATGTCGCTGATAATGATGATGCCGTTATGCTATCTGGATTATTATCTGCCATATGTCATTCTGCTTTCTATATTTCCTGATATAGAATAATTAAAATTATACTTTGGAAATCCTAGTTTATCAAAAATAGTTAATTGTTGTGTATCTAAATTTCTTTCTGCATCATTAAAATAAAAACTACTGATATCATTCAAATCATAATCTAATAAATCTATTTCTATTATTAAATCATCAAATAAATAATTGTGTATACTAAGATTACTTATTGTATTTTCTAATATATTAGGAAAAACATGTAATGTTAAATACTTTACCTTATCCTTAACCGTTCTTCCAAACCTAACAACTCTATATTTACTTATGCCATTTACTAATAATAAAGTATTATTTAATTTATTACTCTTGTAAATAGTATTTATAATATCATCTGAATTATCATCTGGACTATCTAATGTAATTAATACAGAAGTTATATTTTGACTTATATCTGTCTTTGAAGAAAAGTTAAAGTTAGTATCACTATATATTTGAGTATTTGATAAATTTTGTTGTATTTTTACAAAACAAGTATTTATACTTGAATCTATATTTAGTAAATTTAAACTATTATTGTTTATATTTGAATCAAAACTAGTAATTTCTGTAAATGTTTCATCGAATAATTTTATTGTTAAATTATTTATATTTATCAATTCCGTATAATTATTCTCTATGAAATTAAATAAGAAATATTTTTTATTTAATATGTTATATATCTGTTGATAATAATTGGATACATTAAATATACTGTTATTAAAAGTTTGAAAATTAGTAAATAAATTTGATGATGCTAATGTTTGTACAGTAGACTGTAAATTAGCTATTTGAGATAATGAATCTGCAGATAAACTTAAAATTGAATTTAAATTATTTATAATATCAGTTTGCTTATTTATTATATCTTGAATTTGTGTATTAATATCTAACATTAGTTTCATCCATTTAGAGTATTTAGAGAATTACAAGAGTATATGATGCATTAAATGATATAGTTTGATTTTCCGATAATAATAAAGTACTATTAGAACCATTATCTAAAGCATAATTTACTGTTGTAGATTCTTGACTATATCCTTGAGCACTCATAGTCATGGTAGCCATAGGATCAAAAACTATACTCCAATGACCAATAGGAAATGATGCAGCTTGACCAATAGGAAATGATGTAACTATGTTATTATTATTATCTAATATAGTAACATTATTATCTCCGTTAACAATATGTCCGTGATAATTTAATGATAAATCTGTATTTTTTAGAGTAAAGTCAACATAATCTAATCCAACTGGAGTTACATTTATAATAATATTTCCAGTTTTATTTCCATATGAATAGTCTACGGTATATGCAAAATTAACAGTTACACTTGGATTATTAGCATCTATTATTATAGGATTAGTAATTGGTGATATATATCCTGGGACATTCTCATAAGTTAAAGTATATGTCCCGTATGGCAAATTCGATATAGATAAAGTATTACTTGTATTGTATGACTCTCCTCCATCATTAGGACTTACTATAATATTCCCATTGTTATTAATTTGGTTTAATTGCCATCCACCTATACCATATGTATCTGTTCTATTTACAGTAATATTTCCATTATAAGTAGAAGATTGAACAGGAGTTTTAGACACGCCTATATTAAATATTATTTTTGAATTTTCAGATAAATATTGATTATTTGGAGGAGATACTATATAATTATCTGGTTTACTTTGTATTATAATTCCATATTCTCCAACTGGCATATTTAATGATGTTAAACTTCCAGTAGTAGATGGATAAAAAGTATTATTAGTAATATTTTGTAAATAATATATAATTGATGATATTACAGAATCATCCGTTATTCCTTGAAAATTAACAAATATATTACCAGGAAATTGTAAATTATCATCAATTAAATTATTTATTAATTCAACTACTGATGTTTTTTTTAATTCTAAAGGAATATTTATAATATTTGATCGTTTTCTAAATAAAGTTTGCATTACTAATCTCTTTTTATATAAATATAAATATATAAAAAAATCTCATAGAATTTAATCCATGAGATTTTATAATTTAATATTACTTAAATAGTTATCAATTTCATTGTAAAATATGTAATTGATTTTCTTTGTTAAAGGAACTATAAATTCCTCTATGTAGTATATTAATTGATGCATTATAATCTGAATCTATTAAATTACCACACGAACATTGGTATATCTCACCTTTACGATTAGATTTATCAATTATTCCACATTTTGAACATTTCTGAGATGTATATTCTGGTGAAACCTTCACCAAGTTTATACGATGTTCTTCACAATAATTATTTAACTTATTAATAACTTGTTTATAACTCCAATATTGTAATTTATTCATAAATTTATTTGAAAATTTGCTATTATCTTTAACTCTTTTTAAATCTTCTATAAAAATAGTATCAACATTATTATTTTCTTTTATGAATTTATTAACTATTTCATTTATTTTATTTTTTTTATATATTAAAGATTGTTTATAGTTTTTTGATTTCCTTTTCTTATTAACAATAGATTCATAAATAGTCTTTACTTCTTTACCATAAAACATACCATTTGAATCTGATATTAGTTTTTTATATCCAATATCTATTCCTATTTTATTATTACCATCTATTTTTTCTGGAGTTTGTTTTTCATAAATAAACTTAATATAAAAATTATTATTAATCTTTAATAATTGAATAGTATTTTTTCTATTCCAATTACTATATTTTAATGATTGTTTATGATATTGTATTGGAATATTTATTTGTCTAGTTTTTTGTTTACCATTATTAATAGGAAGTTTTAATCCAATAAATTCATTAAATTTTGTAGTAGTATTTGAACGAAAATCTAAAAATCTTTGGTCAATATTTATTGATAATTTATTAATATCTATTTTAATATATTTAAGAATAGATTTTAATTTCAATTCAGAATATTTTTTATTGATAAATTTAATTTGTCTACCTTCATTTTTAAAATAAGTATACACTTTTTTATATCTATTATATCTTTTATTTAATTGAAATTTAATATTTGATCTCACTATTTCTGATGCTTGTTTATATATATTTTGTCGCCATCTTGATGATTCGATATTTAATATAGGTAGTTCTTTTGAACTTAAATTAAATTTTAATGGTATTTGTTCTGTAAGAATTAAATTAATATAATATATAAGATTAGTTTTATATGATGTATAAAAATTTTCTATTTCATTAATTTTAATATTATTAGAATATTTTAGAATATGTTGACTACTTCTTATCATTTTTAAGTTCTTTTATTATTTTTTCTATTTTTCTTTTACTTCTTCGCAACCCATATAATCTTGCTGTAAAAGATGTTATAATTGATACAAAATCTTGCATTAAATCATCATTTTTTTCGTCAGTATTATTGATAATCTCTATTTTTTTATTATCTTTATTTAATAGTATTTCTAAATAATTTATTCCAAATCTTATTAATCTATCTTTGTGTTCAACAATTAATATATTCCAATCATTAGATTTAAATATATTTTCTAATTGTTGTCTTTTATCATCTAGTCCAGAACCTATTTCCTTTATTTCTTTTTCTATAATATATCCTTTAGCATTAGCATAATCTCGTAATCTATTTAATTGTAATTCTAGATTATTTTTATTTTCGGATGATGAAATTCTCGCATAAAGAATTACTTTATTTTCAATTAAATTTGATTCTTCATCCAATATAACTATTGTTCCTGATTTTAATTGTTTTCCTTTTATGTATCCAGATTTCCAGTGATTATATGCTGTTCTATATGTTACAGAATTTAATTTTGCGTATTCTCTTAATTTCATTTCACATTTCTTTTTTTATATAAATATAAAAATATTTTTAATTTTTTCATATTTTTCATTAACTTTCATAATTTTATTATAAAATAATTAAAGTTTATAAATACCATAAACAATCACCTAATTCTTTTTTTAATTCTTCTGTATTTATCCCGTGCTTATGAAATATCCCCTTTTTTATTAATTCTGCAACCTCTCCAGCTTCTCCAGCTAATCCAATAACATTCCAAGTTAACATTATTTCATGCGGAGTGATATTAAAATTTGGATAATCAACAAGAGTTCTAGCTGAATCTAGCTGATAATTGTTAGCATCATATATTTTCTTATTCATATTTTTTCATTTATATATTTTTTATTATTACTTAAATATACAAAAAAAATATCAAATAATCAACTAAAATTTATAAAATATTAAATTATGAAGTTTTATTAAATCTTTTATAAAAATTTCTTTTAATTTCATATCACCAAAATCATTTTTAAAATTATTATAAAATGTAGATATATTACCATTATATTTTTTACTAAGCAAGTTTATAAATTTTTTATTATTAAGCAAATAAAATTCATTAAACATTGAATTAACTATAGAATTTACTAAAAAAACATAAAACTCTTGAGATTTTAAATTTAAAAATTTTCTTCCAAAATTCCAAAAAGCTATAGATTCTTTGTAATATTCGACGCCATGTAACTGACCTGTAAGAATAAATGTCAGTATTTCATCTGTTGCTTCTACAAAATCAGTATAATCATAAGTATTAGTATATTGATGTTGTACTCTATGAATTAATTCATGATATATATCTGATAAAGGAATAACATATTTATATCCATTTAACTTATTATCTACTTCTTCTTGAATTTTATATTTATCAAATCTAAATACATCTGAATTTATTTTATATTTTTCAGAATGAAATAAAATTATATTATGATCATCTAAATATAAAGCTCTAAATCCATTTATATCTTCTCCAGAAGTTAACTCATTTATTTTGTTTAAATTATTAATAAATAAAATGGTAGGATATTCTTTTTCAGTAAAATTAACACATAAAAATAATTGTAATCTTTTAAAAAAATATTTTCCAAGAAATTTTGAAAAATCTGATTGTTTTGTCAACAATAAATAATTATTTATTATTTGTCCTTTCATTTTAAATTAAAAATTTCTTTATCTACAAATTCTATTGTTACTAGTTCATAATTTTTATTATATAAATATTTTAATCCATAATTACTTGAAAAAATAAATGAATTAAGTTTTTTATTAATAAAATTAAAATCATAAATATCAAAAAATATTTCTTGTTGATCATCATTTAAAATAAAATTTTTTATACCATTAAAAAAATTTATATTTATATTATAACTACTATAAGTTTTATTTTTTAATATCCAGTTTTTTGCAATTGGATAAAAAAATAAATTTAATAATGTAGCTAATGATTTTAATTCAAAATCATAATCATACATATCTTTTATAATATTATTAGCATCATTAAGAAATAATATTTTTAATTCTGAAATATTTAATTTATATTTTTTAGCAATTGATGTAATATATTTATCATATTTATCATAAAAATTATTACTTAACAACATATTATCACTTAACACAGGTTTAAATAATTCAAATGTTTCAGAAGGTTGTGATGGACTATACATATTTTATATTTATCTTTCTTTTTATATAAATATTATTAAAATTTATAATATCTCACAAATTATCATTAATTCAATATCTAATATTATATAAAAAATCTACTTTTTTCAAAAAATTTAATTTTCAAGATTAATATTTTTCAAAAAGCTGAAAATTAAATGCTTTTCGAGGGTTTTAATATCTTTAGTAGTGAGTAAATTTTTCAGTAATTTTTTATTCATCATAAAATGTGTTGACTTTAAGTAACAAATTTAATTCTTTATATCAAAAGTAACAATATTTTTATAAAATTTTATTGGAAAAATATAATCAGATAAAGAAAAAGAAAGTAAAATATTTAGCAGAAAGAATACTGCATATAACGACGTTGCTTTTCACCCGTCCGCCCATAACAACAATGCCGAATAAAAAGCTACTGCCAATAGTTATTTAAAAATTTATTTAATAGAACAATGTTACAAGCTATGCTTACCTTTTAACCAAACCCGATAATTAGAATAATGCCGCAATGAAAACGCGGTCGGGTGGAAAAGCTGGTTATGTGCGACTATTCAGCAATAAAAGATGGAATTATTGAATTGCATTTTTCCTCCAACTCTCAATCATTGAATCAAGTTTATCCTTTGGCGTTCCAGCAATGCCATTAACAACCAGCCATATTCCTCCTAGGATTTCAATTCGTCGATTCCTATAATCAGAATAAAATTCATCTAGTCCATCAACAATTTGAAAATTCGTAACATTCAAAAAATATTTTTTATAATAATCTGAGAATGAAGTTATAGCTTCATAATCGCAATTATTTTTTTTGTCACTATCATCTATACCCCATACACAAAAATTCTTACCTAATAACATTCCATCGAAATAACCAACAATGTAATCAAGTTTTGAACTCCTAGTTAATGTTAACCACCAATTACCATCTCTACGGTTATCTTCACTATATGCAGCGAATAAATTCTGTTGCAATATGATGAATACAAGGAATAAAAATATTTTTAAATGATTTTTCATTTTACAATGCCATTTAATTGTTAGTATGAAGAATTATAATATTCCCATTTGTCCAAAAGTTTATTGTATTTATAATAACCTTTCATATTTCCATAATTATCATAGATCTCATATCTCTCTAAAAGAGAATTCCATTTCTTCGTAAGCTCTTTGTTGCCATAATTATCATATTTCTCCCGCTGTTGAAGTAATGAATTATTTTTCTCATAGCTCTTTTGGTTGCCATAATTATCGTATGTCTCTGTACGATCAAGTAAAGTATTTTGCTTTTGAGTCTTTAATAGATTACCATAAGCATCATAATACTCAATCTGATTAAGCAGGGTGTTATTTTTCGCATAAGCTTTAAGATTGCCATATGAATCATAAAATTCATATCTATCTAAAAGACTGTTATACTTTTGTGTTAATTCTTGTGCATAAGCAGTTAGCGCAAGTAGAAATGTTAATAATATAATCAAGCGTTTCATTTTTTATCTCCTATAAAAATTTTAGCACATAAATATTAAGTATTTTATCTGTAAATGAGCAAAAAAAGAGAACGATGAACGATGTAAAATCTCGCTGCTCATTTGCAGATAAAATAGTGTTGTGCGAAACCACTCCGTTTAACCTATGGGTATTTAATGCGGTTTCTCTTTCTTTATCTGC
>Ga0078972_1006332_pt1 | contig 28303 bp, 36 predicted proteins | sample YelNatPaOPGAMG01_FD_67568 | JGI IMG/M metagenome (GOLD analysis project Ga0078972, IMG submission 67568) | Hot spring thermophilic microbial communities from Obsidian Pool, Yellowstone National Park, USA - OP-RAMG-01 (SPADES assembly) (version 2) | ecosystem: Environmental > Aquatic > Thermal...
AAGCCCAACTTTGAATTAGTGGAAAAATTATGGAGCAGTGGAATTTTTGAAGAGAAGATTTTAGCAAGTAAAGTGTTAGGAAAAATTAGCCAAATTAATCCAAAGAAAACTCTAAAATTAATAAGAAAATTCAGTAAAGATATTTCAGATTGGGCGGTTTGTGATACTTTAGCAACGCAAGGAATAAGAAAAATAGTAAAAGAAAAGAAAAAAGAGATTTTCGATCTTTCAAGAGAATTGATATCTTCAAAAAATTTTTGGCAGAGAAGATTTGCAATTGTTTTATTGATAGAATTGAGTCGGCAGGGTTTTGCTAAGCAAAAAATTGAAAAATTATTGAAAAAAGTGGAAAATGATAAAGAGGATTATGTGCGAAAAGCCGGGGTATGGCTAAAAAGCGAATTGAAATAGCAAAATTTTAAAAAGATGAAGAAAATTATACTTTTATGAAAACCATTAACCAAATTAAAAAAGAACGATTCGAAATTCAAAAGGCTATTAAATTTTTAATTGATTGTTGTTTAGACAAAAAAGGAAATTCTAAAATTGCTAACGACAAGACGGTGATGCATTCTTTAATGATGGGTTTTAATTTGTTAAAAAGAGGTTATAGTAAAGATATTGTTATTGGCGCTATCTTGCACGATGTAGAAGAAGATGCCGGAGTATCAATTAAAGAAATAGAAAAGAAATTTGGCAAAAAAGTGGCAAAGATAGTTGAGGCAGTTTCTTTTAATCCGGAAATTACCAACAATAAAGAAAGATATCTCGATACTTACAGGCGAATAATAAAAGCTGGTCGCGAGGCGATTATCGTTTCTGTGGCTGATCACATTGACAATGCTGATTATTACAAATACATAAAAAGCAGGCTGAAAAAGAAAGAGGTTTATGAAAAATGGCAGATATTTTTAAAAGACGTTGCCTCAAAAATTAAAAATGAGCCAATTTACCAAGAGTTCAAAGAAAAATTCAATAAACTTTAATAACAATATGGAAAATTTTGAAATCTGTATTAGGGCAGTTGTTCAAAATAAAGGAAAAATTTTGGTTTGCTTTCACAAAGAGAAAGGATATTATTTTCTTCTTGGCGGGCATTTGGAATTTGGAGAAAGCATTCCTGATGCGCTTTTTAGAGAAGTTAAGGAGGAATTGGGAATTAAAATTAGAAAATTTTCTCTGATTGGTTTGGTGGATAATTTTTACGAAGAGGAAGGCGAAAAACATCACGAGATTAATTTAGTTTTCTATGTTATTCCAGAGAAGATAGTTTCAGAAAGCAGGGAGGACCATATTTCATTTTTCTTTTTTGATAAAAAGAGATTTTCAAAAGAAAAAGTTTTACCAATTGCCTTGCAAAAAGCAATTTTAAAATGGCAAAAGGACAAAAAATTTTTCTGGGCAAACCAATTTAGAGAAAAAACAATTTTTCATTAAAATGAAAATTTTTGTCTCGAATAAATTTAAAAAAGAAAACAAGAAAATGCTGAGGCAAAAGTTAGCAAAGATTCTTTCAAGTTTAGAAAGCGCAGGCCACAAAACTTTTAATTTATTCAGGGATATGAGTTGGAAAACGAAAGAATTGCCACCTGGAAAAGCGATTTCTTTAGCTTTTGAAAAGATTAAAAAATGCGATGCTATTTTGGTGTTTTTAGATAATAAAAAAGAAAGTGAGGGAATTTATTTAGAAATTGGTTTTGCTAAGGCATTGAATAAGAAAATAATTTTGTTAATTTTTGATAAACTTTCTTTTCCAACGCTTGAGGCCCTCTCGGATTTGGTAATTAATTTTTCTGATTGGGAAAACATTGATAGAGTATTGAGCAAAATTGAGCTTTGAGCAATTTAGAAATCCTTAGAAAAGTCACAAAACGGGGTTAGAATTCGTTATATTTTTATGGAAGATGAGCGCTCAAAAAAGGATCCTAAAATTTTAATTCAATTAGCAAAGCAGGGAGATAAAGAAGCATTTGATCTTCTTTACGATATGTATTTTGTTCCTGTTTTTCGTTATGTTTATTTTAGAGTAGATTCAAAAACCGAAGCTGAGGATTTAGTGCAAGAAGTTTTTATAAGGGTTTATAAAAACCTTGAAAAATTTCAGGACAGAAATAAATCTCCGCTTGCTTATTTTTTCACGGTTGCAAGAAACTTAATAATAGATTACTGGCGAAACAAAAAGGAAAAGTTATTTGATAAAGAAGATATTTTGACAGGATTGCCAGATAAAAATTCCGATCCCCTTCAACTGATAGAGAAAAAAGAAACACAAAAGGCAATTAGAAAAGAGATAAAAGATTTAACCCCAGAGCAGCAGGAAGTTATTGTTCTTAAATTTATCAATGGAATGTCAAACAAAGAAATTGCTATTTTGCTTAACAAAACCGAAGAAGCAATCCGTCAATTACAATGCCGAGCTCTAAAAATTTTACGCAAAAAACTTAAAGATTTAAAAATATTATGAACTATCATAAAGAAAAAATAGAAAAGATTTTAAATAAAGCACTAGAATTAAAAGACAAAGGAAAATCGCTTTCTGAAATTTTAGAATTATTTCCAGAGTATAAAAAAGAGTTGAAAGAGTTTTTTAGTATTATTGATGTTTTTTCTAGAGAAAAAATTAATCCTCCAAAGGAGCTGTTAGAAAAAATTATTTCTCAAATTGATAGCAACGGCGAAGTCACAGAAAAAGAATTTAATCGTTATTCTTTTAAGGGGGATTTGAAAGGTCGACCCTCTTCAATAAATGATATTAAAAATCGACAAACCATGGCTGAAAAATGGAAAATCTTTGTACCAATTGGAGTTTTGGTAGTGGTTGCTTTTTTGATAGTTGGTTTTCAGTTATTAAAGAAACCTTCTGAGACAGCGGTTTCTCAAAAAGGAAAAGGAATTACCACTGAGACACCAACTGCTCAAGAAGGAGAAGTGCCAAAAGCCACTGATAATGTTGATGATATGATTTCTGCTCTTGTTGGTGATTCCAATGCTGAATTTTCGCAATCAAGCAAAGAAGCAGACGATATCGAGCTTTTAAATTTCGATAGCCAGGTAATCAACGATTTTGGTCAATCTTATAACGAAAGTGATTTTTAACAATATGAAGGCAATAAAAAAACCAATTTTAATTTCTTTTTTAAGCTTTTTGCTGGTTTTTAGTTTTCTTTTGCCGAATGTTTCGTTTTCGCAGGTAAGAAATAGGAATTTAAACAATTTGAATTCCCAAGACAGAAACCAGAAGGTGGGTTTTTGCAGTCGAATTTCTGAAGTGGAATCAAAAATTGAGCAGAGAATGGTTAGTCGGGAATCAAGAATAAGAGAGAGGCACCAGGAAAGATTAACAAATCTTGAAAACCGTCGCAATGAGCGAGACAGAAAACTTCAAGAAAATAGAGCGAAGTGGGATGCAAATCGTCAAGAATTTTATGCAAAGCTTGAAGCCCGAGCTCAAAACGAAACCCAAAAACAAGCAGTGACAAACTTTAAAATAACAGTTGAAAATGCAGTTACAACCCGCAGAGCAGCAGTTGATGCAGCAATTCAGACTTTCCGTGCAAGCGTTGACCAGGCGATTTCTAATCGAAACAAAGCAGTTGATGCAGCGATTTTGAATTATAAAAGTTCGGTTGATGCAGCGTTTGAAAAAGCAAAGACCGATTGCGCAAATGGCGTTGATCCCCAAGTTGTTAGACAAACATTGCATTCCAATCTAAAGGCAGCTCGTGATAAATTTTTGAGTGATATTAAATCCGCTGACAAAGTAAGAGATGTTGTAAAATCTGAAAGCGAGAAACGAAGGGAAACAATTCAAAAGGCTATTGAAGAATTTAAAGCCACAGTTAAAGAAGCTGCCCAGGAACTGAAAGAAGTGCTCGGCCAAAAATAAAAAAGAGCTTTTAAAGAATTAAAATACTAAAAAGGAACCCAACCTTGGCGGTTGGGTTCCTTAATTTAAAATGAATGGTCTTGACAAATTTTTTTATTTGAATAAAATAGATATGAAAGGTATGAAAAATCATATTAATTATGAAAATTTATGTTTTATAAAAAAATTGATTTTTGGGGGACAACTTCGCTGGGAGAGAGAGGACAGATTGTGATTCCTGCTGGCGCAAGAAAGGCATTAAATTTAAAAAGGGGAGATAAATTGGCGGTTATTTCAAAAGGAAACAAGTTTTTGGGAATATTGAAAGTCGATGAAATTTCAAAAGAACTAAAAAACTTGCTTTCAAAATTAGAAAAATAAAAAAATATGCAAGAGAACATAATAGAAGTTAAAAATCTTACAAAAAGATTTAAAGATTTTGTTGCTGTGGATGATGTTTCTTTTAATGTTAAAAAAGGAGAAATTTTTGGTTTTTTAGGACCAAATGGAGCAGGAAAGTCAACAACAATTAGAATATTAACCACTCTTTTAAGACCAACTAAAGGAAAGGTGAGTGTTTGTGGTTTTGATGTTGTTAAAAAATCAGATGAAGTAAGAAAGCATATTGGACTTGTTGCTGAAAAGATTATTCTTTATGACAGGCTTACCGCAAAAGAAAATCTTTATTTTTTTGGAAAGATTAACAAAATTCCCAAAAACTTGATTGAGAAAAGGACTGAGAAGTGGTTAAAAAGATTGCATATGAAAGAGTGGGAAAATCATTTAGTTGGCACTTTTTCTACTGGAATGAAGCAAAGAGTTAATATAGCAAGGGCTCTTCTTGGCGAGCCGGAAGTTTTGTTTTTGGATGAGCCAACTTTGGGGCTTGATCCCCAAACTGCCCGCTTAATAAGAGAATTTATTGAAGAATTAGATAGACACAATACAACAGTAGTTTTGACAACTCATGATATGTTTGAAGCAGAGTCTTTATCAGATAGAGTAGCAATTATTGACCATGGAAAAATTGTTGCTCTTGATACTGTTGATAATTTAAAAAAGATGGTAAAGGGCGTTAAAAATCCAAACCTTGAAGATGTGTTTTTGGAGATTACAGGAAAAGAAATAAGAGATAAGGCAGATTTAAAATTAAGACCAGGCCATGGACCGGGACATGCAGGAAGAAAGGCGTCAAGTAGGGTAAGGTAAGATCAACAAATAGCAAATAGCAAATAGCAAATAGCAAATAACTAATAACTTACAACTAATAACTAACAAATTACAAAAAATATGATGCAGACAATTAAAGATACATTTCAAATTACAAAAAAAGATTTAAAGGAATTTACAAGAGATCGTTTAAGGTTGATAAGTTTCTTTTTGATGCCGATTTTTATGATGATTCTGATTGGTTTTATTTTTCCAAACCAAAATTCTTTAAAGAATATTCCTATTGGTATTGCAAACCAGGACAAGAAGAAAACAGGAGAGGACCTAGAAAAGACGATTGAAGATTTAAAGCTTGTTAATGATACTCCTGCTTTTAAATTAAAAAAATATTCAGATATTGAAGCAATAAAAGAGGGAATAAAGAAACAAGAGATTAGCGGTGGAATTGTTATTCCTTCTGATTTTTCAGAAAACATTTCAAAAAACAAAGAAAGCGAAATTACAATTGTAGAGGACCAAATTAATCCTCAAATTTCAGCTTTAGTAACTCAATCTCTTTCAAAATTAGTGGAAGGTTTTGGTAAAAAAATTGGAGCAAAAAATCTTTCAGAATATTTAATTTCAATTAAAAAAGAAAGCATTGAATGTAATTTAAAACTGATAAGTCAGCAACAACAATTTTCGCAGTTTAATTTAAAAAACAAACAAAATTTGCCAACTCAACAAAATCAAATCCTACCCACCCAACAAAAAGAAACGCCAAATTTTTCTCCTTTATTTTTTGTAAACCCAATCAAAGCAAAAATAGAAGGATTAATTTCTGGAAACCCAAGTTATTTTGAGTTTTTGGCGCCAGGAATTATCGCAATGATAGTAATGACAGCAGTTTTAACTGGTCTTGCAGCATCTGTTTCAAGAGAAAAAGAACAAGGGACACTTGATGGGGTTTTAATTGCGCCAATAAGTCGCTTTGCGATTATCATTGGCAAGGCCCTGGCCCAAGCAATAAGAGGAATGGTTCAGGGAATAATTGTGCTTTTTTTGGCGGTTTGGCTTTTTGATGTTGTGATTTATGGAAATGTTTTGCTTATTGCTTTGGTATTGCTTTTGGGAGTGTTTTCTTTTGTTGGCCTTGGGATTTTAGTTTCAGCTATTGCTTCAGAACAAGAAACAGCAACCCAGATTTTGTTTATGTTTCAGTTGCCAATGCTTTTTTTGTCAGGTGTTTTCTTTCCCATTCAGCAAATGCCAAAAATAATGCAATATATATCAAAGGCAATTCCTTTAACCTATGCCATTCAAGCTTTAAGAAAAGTTCTTATTCTTGGAGCGGGATTGAACGCTATTAGAGGAGAGTTAATCGTGCTTGTTTTATTTGGAACTATTACTCTTTTTATTTCAGTTCCTTTGTTCAAAAGAATTATTACAAGATAAATTTTTCTCTATTATTTTTGTATTTTTGCAAGATTTTTTTGGGGTTTTTGATTTGATAAATTTTTAAAATTTGATAGAATGAATTCTTAAGAATTTTTATTCTATGAAAGTTATATTTTTTTGGCTTTTGTTTTCTTATCTTTTTGGTTCTATTCCGACAGCTTTTTTAGTTACAAAATGGATTTCCGGAAAAGACATAAGAAAAATTGGAAGAAAAAAGGCTAGTGGTTCTAATGTTATTCATAATGTTGGTTTTTTGCCAGGAATTTTAGTTGGCGGTTTTGATATTTTCAAAGGAGTTTTAGCAGTTGGCGGCGCTTATTTTTTGGGACTTTCACCAGTTTATCAGGCTTTAGCAGGGATTTTGGCAGTTTGTGGCCAGATGTGGCCAATATTTTTGAAATTTTGGGGAGGCAGAGGTGGAGGGACAAGTATTGGTGCAATGATAACATTGGATTTAAGAATTGGCATTTTTTTGGTTTTGATGTGGGTTGTTTTGAAGGTTGTTTCAAAGGAATACGGTTCTTCAATTGGAATGTTGCTTTTTTATATAATAGGTGGCATTTTGGGAATTTATTTTCAAAATCAGGGAATTTGTATTTTTTCTTTTGGCACTTTGCCTTTGATTTTGCTTCAAAGATTTTTGGGGGAGCCGGGCAGTATTAAAAAGATAAAAGACAAAAAAGTTTTTATTTGGAGGTTGCTTTTGGATAGAGATACAAAAGAAAGAATGAAGCAGGAAAAAAATTTTTGGTAAACTATAATTAATAAATATGCAAAATATATTAATAGTTGGTAATTGGAAGATGAATCCCGAAAGCCAAGAAGGCGCAGAAGCACTTTTTGTTTCTCTTTTAAATGGTCTTAATAAAGTGGATACTCGTTTTTCTGAAGTTGTAATTTGTCCTCCCTTTGTTTATCTTGATAGTTTTTCAAAAATAATCTCAAAGAAAAAAGTTGAAAAAAACAAAATAAAACTTGGCGCTCAAAATTGTTTTTGGGAAGAAAGCGGCGCCTTTACCGGCGAAATTTCTCCAAAAATGTTAAAATCGCTTGGTTGTGGTTATGTAATTTTGGGACATTCAGAAAGAAGGGAATATTTAAGAGAGACTGACGAAGATATTTTTAAAAAAATGAAGGCCTCATTAAAATTGGGACTGAAAACAATTTTGTGTATTGGAGAGAAAGAAGAAGAAAGAGAAGAAGAAATGACTTTTGAGGTTTTAAAAAATCAACTTCACAAGACAATTGGAGAATTATCAAGGAGTGATAAAATTACAAATATTATAATTGCTTATGAGCCTGTTTGGGCGATTGGCACGGGCAAAGATTGTCCTGTAAATGAAGCAATGAGTGTTTTGACATTTATCAAAAAAGAACTTTTAAAGATTTTTCCATTAAAGACAGGGGAGAGGATTAAAATTTTATATGGAGGGAGCGTAAATTCAAAAAATTGCAAAGGATATATAGAAAATGGTTTTAATGGGCTTTTGGTTGGTGGCGCCTCTTTAAAACCAAGTGAGTTTTTGGGGATTATTAAAAATTGCGAAGAAAAAAATTTATTATAAAATTTATAAAAAATATGGAAAATGTTCTTTTGTTAATTTTAGATGGTTGGGGGCTTTCAGACCAAAAAGAAGGAAATGCGGTTTATTTAGCAAAAACACCAAACATAGATAAATTATGGCAAAACTTTCCTAAAACAAAATTATTTGCTCACGGAAAGTATGTTGGTTTACCGGATGAACAAGACGGAAATTCTGAAGCAGGACATATGAACTTGGGTGGTGGAAGAATAGTGATTCAGGATGCAGTGTATATATCAAATAGTATAAAAGATGGAACCTTCTTTAAAAATCCGGCTTTCAAAGAGGCTATTAATCATGTTAAAAAGAATAAATCCCAACTTCATTTAATAGGACTTTTATCAGGAAATGATAGTCCTCATATGTCTCCCGACCATCTTTATGCTCTTTTGGAACTTGCAAAAAAGGAAGGTATTGTGCCTATTTTGCATTTATTTACAGACGGAAGAGATTCTTCTCAACATGGGGCCATAAAGTTTATAAAAGAACTTAAGAAAAATTTTAAGAATGGCGAGAAAATTGCTACAATTAGTGGCAGGGCCTTTGCAATGGATAGAAAGAAAAAATGGGAAAATATTGAAAAAATTTATAATGCAATGGTTTTGGGAGAAGGGGAAAAAGCAGAAAGCGTTGAAGAGGCAATTGTAAGGGACTATAATCGAGGTTTAACAGACGAGTTTATAAATCCAACAGTTATTATTGAACATAAAAAACCGGTTGCGACAATAAATGATAGCGATTCTATTATTTTCTTTAATTTAAGATCAGATAGAGCAAGAGAATTAACAAAAGCTTTTGTTCAAAAAAGATTTAATGAGTTAAATTTTGGTGCTTTTAAAAGAAAAAAGGTTTTAAAAGATATAAAATTTGTGGCAATGACAGATTTTGGACCAGAGCTTGAGGGAATTTTAACCGCTTATCCATCAAGAGATGTGATTAATTCTTTGCCTTTTGTAATCGATGGTTTGCCGCAACTTTATATGGCAGAGGCAGAAAAATTTGCTCATGTTACTTTCTTTTTTAACGGTGGTTTTGCAGGTGAAGTTGCTGGAGAAAAAAGAATTAGAATTCCTTCTTTGCATACTGATCATTATGATGAACATCCAGAAATGAAGGCAGGAGAGGTTACTTTAATTTTAAAAGAAAAAATAAATAGTAAAAAATATAATTTTATTTGCACAAACTATGCAAATCCAGATATGATTGGTCATACAGGAAATCTTGAAGCAGGAATAAAATGTTGCGAATATATAGATAAGTGTGTGGGCGAGGTTATTGAGGTTGCTTTAAAAAATAATTTTACAACAATTATCACGGCAGATCATGGAAATATTGAAGAGATGATTAATCTTGAAACAGGAGAAGTTGATACAAAACATTCTACAAATCCAGTACCATTTATTTTAATTTCAAATAATCCAAAATATAGAAGATTAAAATTAAAAGATGGCGGCGTTTTGGGCGATGTAGCGCCAACAATATTAAAAATAATGGGAATTGAAAAACCCAAGGAAATGACAAGGAAAGGATTAATTGAGTAAACTAATAACTAATAACTATTAAAAAAAATGAGAGATAAAATAATAAAAATTTTTAAACAAGCGCAAAAAGAAAGGAGGGCTATAGGGCAGTTTAATTTTTCTACTATTTCTCAATTTAGAGGAATAGTTGCAGCGGCAAAAAAATTGAGCCAACCAATTATTCTTGGAACTTCAGAGGGAGAAAGCAGTTTTCTTGGTTTTAAAACAGCAGTTGCCCTACGGGATATTGCCAGAGAAAATTATAAATTGAATGTGATATTAAATTTGGACCATGGAAAATCATTTGAATATATAAAGGAAGCAATAAAGTCAGGATATGATATGGTGCATTTTGACGGTTCTTCACTTTCTTTAAAAGAAAACATTAAAGAGACAAAAAGAGTAGTTAGTTTTGCAAAAAAGAGAGGAGTTTTGGTTGAGGGAGAGCTTGGTTATATTAAGGGCTCTTCAACTTTTCATCAAGAGAAAATAGAAATTACTCAAGAAGAAATGACTTCTCCAGAGGACGCCAAAGAATTTATTGATAAAACAAAAGTAGATTTTTTAGCAGTGGCAATTGGCAATGCCCATGGAATTTATAAAGAAATGCCTTCTCTTGACCAAGAAAGGCTTTTTATGATAAAAAATAGAGTAAGCCAAAGAGTATTTTTAGTTTTGCATGGGGGTTCGGGAATTCAAAAAAAAGAAATTAAAAAAGCAATAGAAAATGGCATCGTGAAAATTAACATTAATACTGAAACAAGAATAGCCTGGAGAGAGGGATTAGAAAAAGCCCTAAAAAAGATTAAAGAAGTAACCCCTTATAAAATTTTATCTATTCCAGAAAAAGAGGTTGAAAGAGTCGTAAAAGAAAAAATTATTTTATTTTTAAACAAATAAAAATATGCTTTCGATTGTTGCTCAAAAAAGAGAAAATATAGGAAAAAAATTGAATACTTTAAGAAAAAACAAAATCATTCCTGCGGTTGTTTATGGCAAGGAAGTTAATAGTTTGCCAATTGAAATAAATTATAATGATTTTAAAGAGTTGTTTAAAAAAGCAGGAGAAAGTACGATTATTAAGTTAAAAATAAAAGATAAAGAAAAGGAAAAAGAATACCCTGTTTTAATTAGAGAGGTTCAGAAGCACCCAATAAGTGAAGAAGTTTTGCACATAGATTTTTATCAAGTTCCAATGAACGAAGAAATTGAAGTTACCGTTCCTTTGGAATTTGAAGGAGTAGCGCCAGCCGAAAAAGAAAAAGGAGGGATTATTGTTAAAAATATTCACGAGCTTGAAATTAAAGCCTTGCCACAAAATTTAATTCACTCAATTAAAGTTGACCTTTCTTTGTTAAAAGAAATTGATCAGGAAATAAAAGTTAAAGATCTTAAAGTACCAGAAGGTGTTAAAATTTTAGCAGATAAAGAAGAAGTGGTGGTAGTAGCTATTCCTCCAAAAGAAGAGAAAATCGAAGAAGTAGAACAAAAACCAGAAGAAGTTGAGGTAGTAAAAGAAAAGAAGAAAGAGGAGGAGGAAGAAGGTGAAAAAGAAAAAGAAGAGTAAGGCTAAATTAAAAAATTAATAATTTTAATAATAAAATTTATTTATGGTTCGCCACCAAGAAGGAAATTATATATTTTCATTGGATGTAGGTTCTTCTTTTATTAGAGGAGTAGTTGGTGAAATTTTGCCAAACCTTCCTCTTCAAATTATTGCTAGCGTCACCAAGGAATCCCAAGGGATTAGAAAGGGGCAAATTTTTGATTATGAAAGTGCGGTTGATTCAATAACGCAGGCAATAGAGGAAATTTCAAATACTACAGGCCAAAAATCACCCTCTTTTATAGTAAGTATTAGTGGTCCTCATATAGAATCAATAAGCTCTCGTGGAGTAGTTGCTGTTTCAAGGGCAGATGGTGAGATTACAGAAGACGATGTTCAAAGGGCAATTAAAGCGGCTCAGGCTTTTTCTTTACCAAAAAACAAAGAAATTATTCATATAATTCCAAAAGAATTTATTGTGGATAAAGAGAGAGGAATTCGCGATCCTATAGGGATGCACGGCGTTAGACTAGAGGTTGAGTGTGAAGTTATTCTTGCTTCAAGTAGTTATATTAATAGTTTCACAAAAGCAATTGAAGAGAGTGGTGGAAATATTTCGGGAATGGTATTTTCTACATTGGCAGCTTCAGAAGCAGTATTATCAAAGCGTCAGAAAGAGCTTGGGGTTTTGGTTTTGGATGTTGGAGGTAGTTCAACTGGAATGTGTGTTTTTGAGGAGGGGAATCTTCTTTCAGCTGCTGTTTTGCCAATAGGTGCTTCTCATATTACAAATGATATTGCTATAGCTTTTCAGGTGCCAATTGAGACAGCAGAGAAAATAAAACTAAAATATGGAATGGCTTGCCATCAAGATGGTTCAGAAAAAAGAAAAGAAGAAATTTCTTTAAAAGAATTTGATCAAGAGAGTAATAAAAAGATTTCAAGAAAAAAATTAATAGATGTAATAGAGGCTAGAATTCAAGAAATTTTAGAGCTTGTTAATAAAGAATTAAAAAGAATAGGAAGAGAAAGGCTGTTGCCGGGGGGAGTTATTTTAACTGGCGGGGGAGCCAAGATGCCACGAATGGAGGAAATTGTAAAAAAAGAGCTTCACCTCCCTTGCCAAATTGGTTTTCCAACAAAAGTAGAGGGAATAGTAGACAAAATAGATGATCCAGGCTTTGCTTCTTCAATAGGACTTTTGCTTTGGGAATTAAAAGAGCAAGAAAAAGAAGGCGGGTTTGGTTTTGGCAAGAAATTTAAATTTGCAAAGAATCTTTCGAGGTTTAAAAAATGGCTTGAAGAATTGTTGCCGTAAAATTGATTAAAATTTTCGCATTTGCAAAAATTTTTTTGTTTGTTAAAATAGATTAATTTTAAAGGCCAAAATTTTAAAATTTTTTTAATTTTTATGCCACAAATAAAACCGGATATTGAATCTTTTGCAAAAATAAAAGTTGTTGGTGTTGGGGGAAGTGGATGTAATTCTGTTTCTCGAATGGTAAGTCAAAAACTACAAGGGATTGATTTTATTGCAATAAATACCGACGCTCAAGTTCTTCATTATTGTAAAGCCCCTGAAAAAATTTTAATTGGGAAAAATGTTACTCGTGGGCTTGGTGCCGGTATGAATGTAGAACTTGGAAGACAGGCATGCGAGGAGTCAAGAGAAGAAATAGAGGAGGCTTTAAAAGGGGCGGATATGGTTTTTGTTACAGCAGGTATGGGCGGAGGAACAGGAACTCCCAGTGCTCCAATTGTTGCAGACATAGCAAAAAGTATGGGCGCTCTTACGGTGGCAATTGTTACCAAGCCTTTTTCTTTTGAGGGAGAACAGAGAGCAAAAATTGCTGAAGAGGGACTTGCTGAATTGAAAGATAAAGTTGATAGTTTGATTGTTATTCCAAATGATAAAATTTTAACAGTAGTTGATGACAAAGTAACTCTTCTAAATGCGTTTTATTATGTAGATAATATTTTATCCCAAGGAGTTCAGGCAATATCAGATCTTATTATAAAGCCAGGAATAGTTAATGTAGATTTTGCTGATGTTAAAACAATAATGAAAGATTCTGGTTGGGCTTTAATGGGTATTGGCAGAGCAAAAGGAGAATCAAGGATAGAAGAGGCAGCAAGAGCAGCAATTAACTCGCCATTACTTGAAGTTTCAATTGATGGAGCAAAAGGAGTATTGTTTACAATTGCTGGCGGAGAAGATTTAACAATGAAGGAAGTAGACGAGGGAGCAAAAATAATTACAAAATCAGTAGATCCTGCTGCAAAAATAATTTTTGGAGCTGTAATAGACGACACTTTAAGGAAAAACGAAGTAAAAGTGACAGTAATTGCTACTGGTTTTAATAATGTTCCAGAAATAAAGTCAGCAAAGCCAATTAAAGAGAGTTTTATTTTCCAAAAAGCGGAAAAAGAAGAATCTAAGAAAGAAGAAGATAGCGAAGAATGGGATATACCTGCTTTTTTAAGGAGAAAAAAGGTTCAAGAGAAGGATGAGTCTGATGAAAAAGAAGAATAAAAATAAAAATTAATAAAAAATAAAAAAAATGGCGACAAAATTTACTCAAATTCAAAAAAGAGATGGTCGAATAGTTGACTTTGATGAGAAAAAAATTGAAAAAGCCATTCATAAAGCTTTAGTTGCTACAGAACAGGGAGATGGAAAAATAGCCAAAAAATTAGCTCAAAAAGTTTTGGAAGTTCTTGAACAAAGAATTAAGGGGATTCCCACAGTTGAGCAAGTTCAGGATATCGTAGAAGAAGTTTTGATTTTAGAAAATTATGTTGAAGTTGCCAAAGCCTATATTTTGTATAGAGAACAAAGAAGAAAGATTAGAGAGACAAAGATTTCAATGGAAGATGCAGTAGAAATAGTAGATCAGTATGTTGGAGAAATGGATTGGGAAGTGAGAGAAAATAGCAACATGTCTTATTCTTTACAGGGGCTTAATAACTATGTTTCCTCGGCAATTATTAAAAAATATTGGTTAAATAAAGTTTATCCAAAGGAAGTAAGAGAAGCAGCAGAGAATGGAGATATTCATATTCATAACCTTCAAACACTTGGTCCTTATTGTTGCGGGTGGGACCTTTATGATCTTTTGCTTAAAGGTTTTGGCGGAGTATTTGGAAAGATGGAATCAAAGCCAGCAAAACATTTTCGTTCTGCCCTGGGCCAAATAGTAAATTTTTTTTATACCCTTCAAGGAGAAGCTGCTGGCGCTGAAGCTTTTAGTTCTTTTGATACTTATTTAGCACCATTTATCCGTTATGATAATTTAAATTATTCTCAAGTAAAACAAGCGCTTCAGGAATTTCTTTTTAATTGTAATGTTCCAACAAGAGTAGGTTTTCAAACTCCTTTTACAAACATTACTTTAGACTTAAAAGTGCCAGATATTTTAAAGGAGCAATCAGTAATTATTGGTGGAAAACCCCAGGATTATACTTATGGTGAATTTCAAGAAGAAATGGATATAATCAATAAAGCATTTGCCGAGGTTATGATGGAAGGAGATGCAAAAGGTAGGCCATTTACTTTTCCAATACCAACTTACAATATTACAAAAGACTTTGATTGGGACAACCCTACAATTGAGCCGGTTTGGGAGATGACATCAAAATATGGTATTCCATATTTTTCAAATTTTATTAACTCTGATATGAAGCCAGAAGACGTAAGGTCGATGTGTTGCCGATTGCGACTTGATAATAGAGAACTTTATCATAAAGGAGGGGGTCTCTTTGGGGCAAATCCTTTAACTGGAAGTATTGGGGTGGTTACAATTAATTTACCAAGGATTGGTTATCTTTCAAAAACAAAAAAAGAGTTTTTTGAAAGATTAGAAAAGTTAATGAATATTGCAAAAGAAAGTTTGGAAATTAAAAGAAAAACAATAGAAATCCTAACAGAAAAAGGCCTTTATCCATATTCAAGACATTATCTTGAGGGAGTTAAGAAATTAAGGGGTCAATATTGGGGTAATCATTTTTCAACAATTGGATTAATTGGTTTAAATGAGTCCTTGCTAAACTTTAAACCATTAAGAAAAAATATTGCTACAAAAGAAGGACAAGAGTTTGCAAATGAAGTTTTGGATTTTATGAGAAATAGAATAATAGAATACCAAAAACAAGATGGCGGACTTTATAATCTTGAGGCAACGCCAGCCGAAGGAACCTCTTATAGATTAGCAAGAATGGACAAGGAAAGATATCCAGACATTATTACAGCCGGCACAAAAGATGTTCCTTATTACACAAATTCAAGTCAACTTCCTGTTAATTATACTGACGATATTTTTGAAGCCTTGGATCTTCAAGATTCATTACAATCAAAATATACAGGAGGTACAGTTTTGCATATATTTGTTGGTGAAAAAATATCAGATACAGTTGCTTTAAGGTCTTTAATAAAAAAGATATTTGAAAATTATAACCTTCCATATATTACAATTACTCCCACTTTCTCTATTTGTCCTGTTCATGGTTATCTTGCGGGTGAGTACTTTACTTGTCCAAAATGTATTATTGAACAACCATGCGAAGTTTACTCAAGAATTGTTGGATACTTAAGGCCTATTCAACAGTGGAACGAAGGAAAGCAGCAAGAATTTAAAGAGAGGAAAACCTTCAAGGTATTAACTAACAACTAAAAACTTACAACTTACAACTGATAACTGATAACTGATAACAGTTTTAGGTTAAGCGTGGGCTTATGTATTTTGGGGGCCTTCAAAAGACTACACTTATTGATTATCCAGAGAAAGTTGCTTGTGTTATCTTTACTATTGGTTGCAATTTTAGATGTCCCTTTTGTTATTCTCCAGAACTTGTTTTACCAGAAAAAATCAAAAACCAGCCAGTTATTAAAGATTCAGAAATATTGAATTTTTTAAAAAAAAGAAAAGGGAAACTTGATGGAGTTGTAATTTGCGGTGGAGAACCAACAATTCAAAAAGATTTAGATATTTTTTTAAAAAAAATAAAAAAACTTGGTTATTTAGTAAAGATTGATACTAACGGTTATTTGCCAGAAATAATAAAAAAACTTTTAAAAGAAAATCTTTTAGACTATGTTGCAATGGACATAAAAGCGCCAAAAGAAAAGTATGAAAGATATACTGGCACAAAAATAGATATAAAAAGAATTGAAAATAGTATAAAAATAATTAAATCTTCAAATACTGACTATGAGTTTAGAACAACAGTAGCACCAGGTATTTCAAAAGAAGATATAATAAAAATAGCAGATTGGATAGCCCCGGCAAAGAAATATTTTTTACAGGAATTTTTTGACAAAAAAGAAATAATTGACCCAGAAATAAAAAAACTACCAACCCTCAAGAAAGAAGAAATTAAAGAGGTGATTAAAGAAATCAAAAATAATTTTGAAATTTGTAAAATTAGGTAAAATTTGATATAAAAAAGCCTAAAAAGTATGATAAAAGAAATATTGATTATTATTTGTGCTTATCTTATTGGGGCAATTCCTTTTTCGGTAATTATTTCAAAATTAAGAGGTGTAGATCTTACAAAAGAAGCCGTTGATGGAGCAAGGGGTACATCTTTAACATGGAGAAAAGCAGGTAAAATTTACGGAATAATAGTGGCAATACTTGATATCTTCAAAGGAATTTTGGCGGTTTATCTTGCAAAATATTTTTCAGGAGAAGATATTGTAATAATTTTAGCAGGACTTTTTGCAATTATTGGACATAACTGGTCAGTTTATCTTAAATTTACTGGCGGAAAAGGAGCAGCAACTACAGGCGGAGAACTTTTATATCTTTTTCCAAGAGAATTTTTAATTATAGCAGCAGGAACACTTATTTTATTAGCAATAGAAAGGAACAAAGAGTATTTAGTTTTTTTAAAAAGAAAGTTTAAAAAGTCAAATTTTTTAAGTGGGGTTTTCTTTTTTTTAATGTTTTTTACAACAGGTTATTTGTATAATTTTTCAACATTAACTTTTTCCCCTTTAATTTTTTCATTTCCAATGTTGGTAAAAGACTATCAGATAAAGAGAAATGAAAGGGTCGAAAAAAAGAGTAAATAATTAACAAAAAAACTATGAAAATAATATTAATTCAAGATGTACAAGGACTTGGAAAAAAATTCGAGATAAAAAAAGTAAAACCGGGCTACGCCCGAAATTTTTTAATTCCCCAAAAACTTGCAATTTTAGCTACAAGAAAAAATTTAAAATGGCAACAAAAACAAATTAAAATTCTTCAAGAAAAATTAGAAAAAGAAAAGAAAGAAAAGGAATTAATGATGGAAAAATTAACTAAAGAGAAATTAGAAATATCTTTAAAGACAGGTCTTAATGGAAAACTTTTTGAGAAGGTAGATAAAAAGAAAATTTTAGAAATTTTAAAAGAAAAAGGTATTACCATTAAAGAAAAAGAGATTATTCTTGAAAAACCAATTGAAAAAATTGGTAATTATAAAATAAAAATTAGATTCAAAGAAGGGAAAGATTTTGAAATTCCTTTAAATGTTAAGGCAAAAGAGAAAGAAAAAAAAGAAAAAAAGAAAAAGAGTGAAAATAATAAAAACAAAAAATAAATGAAAAAAAAGAAAAAAACAAGATATATTTTTGTTTGCGGGGGAGTAATGTCTGGGGTTGGAAAGGGCGTTGCTACTGCTTCAATTGGAAAAATAATTCAGGCGAGAGGTTTTGAGGTTACTGCAATAAAAATTGATCCTTATATTAATGTTGATGCCGGTACAATGAATCCAATTGAGCACGGCGAAGTTTTTGTAACCGAAGATGGCGAAGAATGCGATCAAGATATCGGAAATTATGAAAGATTTTTAGATAGGAATATTTATGAATGGAATTATATGACAACTGGAAAAGTTTACCAGGCGGTTATTCAAAAAGAAAGGAATCTTGAATATGATGGTAGATGTGTTGAGGTGGTTCCTGATATTCCAAATGAAGTAATAAGAAGAATAAAATTAGCAGGCAAAAAAGCAAATGCTGATTTTGTCTTAATAGAGATTGGAGGTACGGTTGGAGAATATCAGAATTTGCTTTTTTTAGAAGCGGCAAGAATGATGCGTTTACAAGAATCAGATAATGTGCTTTTTGTTTTGGTAAGTTATTTACCGGTTCCAAGAATGATAGGTGAGATGAAAACAAAACCAACCCAACATGCTGTAAGAACATTAAATTCAGCAGGTATTCAGCCAGATATTATAATTGGAAGGTCTTCTTATCCAATAGATGAAAAAAGAAAGGAAAAATTATCAATTTTTTGCAATGTTAAAAAAGAGGATATTATTTCAGCGCCCGATATAAAGTCAATTTATGAGGTGCCTTTAAATTTTGAAAAAGAAAATCTTTCAAATTTAATTTTAAAAAAGTTTAAGATTAAACCCAGAAAAAAAGATTTAAGAGACTGGCAAAAATTAGTAGAGGTAATTGAAAATCCAAAAAGAAAAGTAAAGATAGCTATTGCTGGTAAATATTTTAGATCAGGCGATTTTACCTTGATGGATTCCTATATATCGGTAATTGAAGCAATAAAACACGCAAGTTATTATTTTCAAGCAGAACCTGAAATTCATTGGGTCGATACAGAAGAATACGAAAAGAATCCTCAAAAAATTAAGGAAATTAAAAAATTTGATGGAATAATAGTACCAGGTGGTTTTGGAAGTAGGGGAACGGAGGGTAAAATAAAGACTATTGAGTATTGCAGAAAAAATAAAATACCATTTTTAGGAATTTGTTTAGGACTTCAGTTGGCTGTTGTTGAATTTGTAAGGAATGTTTGTGGTTTAAAAGAAGCTCATTCAACAGAAATTAATCCAAAGACTAAATATCCTGTTATAGACCTGATGGAAGAGCAAAAAAAACATTTAAAAGAGAAAAATTATGGTGGTACAATGCGTCTTGGGGCTTGGGAATGCAAGATTAAACCAAAAACAAAAGCATATCAAGCCTATAAAAGTTATCTAATTTCAGAAAGACATAGACATCGTTATGAAGTAAATGATAAATTTAAAGAAATTTTAGAAAAAAATGGACTTTTAATTTCTGGAATAAATCCGCAATCCGGCCTTACAGAAATAATCGAAATTCCGGGGCACCCATTTTTTATGGCAAGCCAGTTTCATCCAGAATTTACTTCGCGTCCTTTAAGACCAAACCCCTTATTTAGAGAACTTATAAAAGCAGCTCTAAAGTAAGATAATTTAAAACAGCCACCAAAGGAAAAAACCACCCAAAAGAGGGTGGATTTTTTAATAACCTTGTTTATCTGACCCCAAAAACATACCTAAAATTATCGTAATAAGACCAATAAATGCTACAATAGGATTTTTAAAAATCAGGGTTCTTATTACAAGAATTGTTAAGAACCCAAATATGATTAAAAATATTCTTACTGCGTTGCGGGGTCTTTTTAGCCAGTTTTTAAGGTACTTGAGTGCGGCTACTAATTGGAGTTTTCTTTTCTGAACCTTCGTTGTCATTTCTTTCTCCTTTCTTCCTTGAAAACTGTACTAATTTTTTTATAATAAATAAAAAAACAATAGTCAATTTTTATGCAATACGGAAAAATAGTTTATAAATTTAATTACCAAGGGAGGGAGGTGGTTTTACGTTATCCAAAATTTGAAGACATAAAAGACCTTCTTAACTTAATTAATTCTGCTGTTGAGGAGAGGGCATATCTTTTAATAAAAAAGAAAAAAACATTAAAAGAAGAGATGGATTGGCTTTTGGAGAAAATAAAGAAAATAGAAAACAAACAATTAGTTTTTTTTGTAATTGAGGTTGATGGTAAAATAATGGGTAGTTGCTTAATAGACAAAGGAATCGAGAAAAAAGAACACGTAGGGGGTTTTGGAATCTTGTTAAAAAAAGAAGTAAGAAATATTGGTCTTGGCCAAAAAATTATTCCTTTATTGATAAAAGAGGCAAAGAAAAAACTTAAAATAAAAATGGTTATTTTGCAAGTCATAAAAGAAAATAAAATCGCCCTCCATGTTTATGAGAAATTAGGATTTAAAAAGGTGGGTGAAATTAAAAAGGGAATAAATCATTTTGGGAAATATCTTGATGAGATTATAATGGTAAAGTATCTATAACAAAAAACTGCCCCGAATTCGTGGCAGTTTTTTGTTATGGTTAATTTTATTTTTAAATTACATCAACTACTTTTGCAATTCTTTTTTTGCCATTAAAACAAGTTTTCCTTATTGTTCTAAAAACAACTTTTCCTTCTTTTGTTGCATATAAAGTATCATCCTCACCTCTTTTAACGTTTTTGCCAGGTAAAAACTTTGTTCCTCTTTGGCGAACTAAAACATTCCCTGGTTTTGCGATTTGGCCAGCAAAAAGTTTAACTCCTAATCTCTTTGAAATTGAGTCTCTGCCCAATTTAGTTGTTCCTTTTGACTTAGTCTTTGCCATATTTTTAAAAAATTGTTATAATGTTTTCTTTAAATAAGAAAATAAATGATATCAAAAATAAAAAAATTTTTCAAGAGGAACGAGGCAGATATTATTCTTATTTTGGGCATAATTTTAATTGCTTTAATTTCTTTTGGTGGAGGATGGCTTTTGGGAAAGGGTCAATTTTTAAGTGGCAAAGAAAACCTTAAATCAGAAATTAAAATAGAAGATTTTTCAAAAAATTATCAGCCAACAAGCACAAAATCAGTTTCCCAAGATGAAAGCTTAAATGAAGATAAAAATAATATTGATTCAAAAAATTTTCAGGCTTCAGTTAATAATAATTTAAACAACGATTTTAGTAAAAAAAATAATTATAATAGTTCCCAGAATTCAAATGGAGCAAATTCTTTTCAAAATAATAATTCAAATTGTAAATACGTAGGGAGTAAAAACAGCAATATTTATCATTTACCAGATTGTCCAGGAGCAAAAAGAATAAAAGAAGAAAATAAAAGATGCTTTTCTTCAAAAGAAGAAGCCGAAAAAGCGGGATACAGGCCCGCGCAAAATTGTCCGGGCCTTAATTAGAAAAACCTATATGTCCCAATTCAAACTAACAAAAGAGGAAGCAGATAGAATAATGAAAATTAAGGGTAATGTAAGAGGGAGTATTTTAAAAGGACATTTTTTATATATTGAGGAGCTAAAAGGAAAAGAAGGGATTGAGCTTTTAAAAAATAAACTCAAAGAAATTGGTTATCCGGTTAATCCAGAAGATTTAATTTTTTCAAAATGGTATCCTGAAGCTCTTTCTTGTTTAATTATTTTAGCAGCGGTTGATGTTTTTAATTGGGAAGAAAAAGATGTATTTGAAATGGCATATCAGTCTGCTAAATATTCGATTGTAGTAAAGCTTTTGATGAGATATTTTTTAAATATCGAAAAAGTTTTTCGCGAAGTTTCTTCCTTTTGGCGAAAGCACTTTGATTTTGGGGAAATGAAAGTAATTGAATTTAATTTGGAAAAAAAGTTTGGCATAATTAGATTATATGGATATGGAAAATATCATCCATTAATATGTGTTTATCATCAAGGATATTTTACAAAGATTGCGGAGCTTGCTCTTGGAAAAAAAACAGTAAAGGTGGAACACCCAATATGCCTTTTTAATGGTTATAATTATGAAGAATTTAAAATAATTTGGGAATAATAAAATAATAAATTAAAAAATCTATGGCAAAAGTAAAACTAACAAAAGAAGAAGCAGATAGAATAATGAAAATCAAAGGCAATGTAATTGGGGCAGTTTTTAAAGGTTATGAAGATTATATAAAAGAATACTTTGGAAAAGAAGGAATTACTAAAGTTGAAAAAAAATTAGAGGAAATTGGTTACCCTTTAAGTTTTAAAAAAATTTCTTCTTTTCGTTGGTATCCCGAAGCTCACGCTTGTATAACTTGTTTAGCAATGCTTGATGTTTTTGATTTAGACGAATCAAAAGCCTTTGATATAGGATATTATGCTCCTTCCAAATCAATTTTAGCAAGGCTTTTAATTAGATATTTTAGAACAATAGAAACTACCGTAGAGAACTTTCCAAAGTATTTTAAAAAACATGTTGATTTTGCAGAGATGAAATGTAACGATTTTGACCCCAAAAAGCGAGTGGCTTACTGGAGAATTATTAATTTTAAAAAGTTTCATCCGATTGTTTATGAATATATTAGAGGATATTTAACAAGAATTACAGAGATGACTACCAATACAAAGAATGTTAAGGTTGAACAAACAAAGTCTTTATATAACAATGATCCCTATGACGAATTTAAAATAACGTGGTAAACCTATGGCAAAAGTAAAACTAACAAAAGAGGAAGTTCGAAGAATTGCAAGTATTAAAGGAAATGTCCATGGATCAATTTTAAAAGCCTATTATCAGTTTATTGTTGATAATCTGGGAGAAGAAGGCGCAAGAAAAGTTGAACAAAGATTAAAAGAATTGGGTCTTGAAATTACATTTAAAGACGCATTTACTTTTAAGTGGTATCCAAAAGCTTATTCTTCTTTAATTTGCCTTGCTTTTTTAGAGATAGCTGGTTGGGACGAAAAAGATGCATTTAAAGTTGGTTATGCAGCGCCCGCTTATTCAATGCTAACAAAAATTTTAATGAAGTATCTTTCAACAGAAAGAGTTTTGCAAAATGCTAATTTATATTGGCGAAAACACTTTGATTTTGGGGAAATGAAATGTGTTGATTATGATAAAGATAAAAAATATGCAATTTTAAGACTTTATGGTTTTAAAAAATACCACCAAACAGTTTATATTTATATCTGGGGCTATTTAACCCGTCTTATGGAGATGGTAACAAAATCAAAAAATGTTAAAGTTGAACAAACAAAGTCTCTTTTTAATAATGATCCTTATGATGAGTTTAAGATAACTTGGTAATTTTTAAAATATTTTTATAGTTTTTGAAATTTTAAAATTTTTAAATTTACATATGGAAATTTTATTTTTTTTATTTTATAATAATTTATAATAATTTTAAAATTTCTTTGAAAGAAAAAGTAAAGTACAAAGTTAGTAAATAAGATATAAAAAGGAGGAAAAAGGAGCGAAAGGAGGAGAAAATGAGAGTAATAGAAGGCTATGTTTACAAAGAAGATTTAAAGAAACTCAGTAAATCTTCAAATGGGATTGTAGTATTTATTAAAGCAAACAAGAATTCTCAAGTTTTAAGAGTAACTCTATATGTTCATGATGATACCCAACAAAATAAAAAATTAGCTCTTTCTTGGGATAATGATTAACGAGGGGGGCAAGTAAGCCCTCTTTTAATTTTAATTTAATAGAATTTTTAAAAAATTTTATTATAATTATAATAATGATTAAAAAATAAATTATGAGGTTAATATTTGTAAGACATGGAGAATCGGTAGGCAATAAAAAGAACATTATTCAGGGGCACAAAGACTTCGCTCTTACAAAAAAAGGAAGAGAGCAAGCTCAAATGGTCGCAGAAAGATTTAGAAACATTAAAATTGATGCAATTTATTCTAGCGACTTAAAAAGAGCTTCACAGACAGCAAAAATAATTAAAAAATTTCACAAAAAAACTCCTATTTTCTTTTCAAAACTTTTGCGAGAAAGAAATCTTGGTTATCTTGAGGGGAAAAGAGTAGATGAAGTTGATTTAATAAAATTTAGACACAGACGTCCCAACGGAGGGGAAACGCCTTCTGAACTTAAAAAAAGAGTTGAAATTTTTCTTAATTATTTATTTAAAAAATATTCAACAGAAACAATATTGGTGGTCACTCACGGAGGAGTGATTAGAATGCTTTATGGCATTGTTAATAAAAAAACAATTAAAGAATGCTACGATTATATGCCTTCTGGATTTTTAGCTAATACTTGTGTTTTTGAACTTGAAGCTTATATTGATAAGAAAAAAAGAAAAATATTTAAAACACTTAGAGAGAATTGTACGCGTCACTTAAATAATTTTTAAGACAAAACAAAAAAGCCGAGGACCTCTTTATACTTAAGAAAATGTGATTTTCAGTTTTGATGGTTATAAAGGGGTTAAGCCTCTTTCTAGCACCTTATTAATTGATTTTTTTATTTTTTGAGGCATAATTATAAAAGAAATGATATCTATTCTTTTTAAAGGTTTTATATGATTTATCAGTAAAAAATGGCCAAAAAAATCATTATTTTAATAGGAATTTTTTTCTTGGTTTTTTTGTTTTTCGTTGGTTTTCATTTGTATAATATTTATTCAAGGGTTTCTCGTTGTGGCGTGGAAAATTGTCACGGACTTGATATTAAATGCGGACCGAATATTCCAGAAGCGTGTACGATGGAATACCAAATAGGGGATGGGTGTCGTCAGTATGCAAAATGCGAAATAATAAAAGGGAAGTGCCAATTAGTTGAAAATTTTAAATTTAAACAATGTAAATCTTGTGTAGAAAATTGCATAGAGAAATTTAAAGAAGATTCCCAAAAACAATCTGAATGTGAAAAGAATTGTTATTATTAATTTTTTTTAATATGATAGAAAAAATTCCTCAAGATTCAAAAAATAATTTTTATCCAGAAGAAGAAAGGAAAAGTGGGGTTTCAAGAATTTTTGGCGCAGATAAGGAAGAAGAAGGATTATTAAAATTTTTCGAAGAAGAATTGAAAAATAAGAGCAGATTAGAAAAAGAAATAGAACATCCTCCCGGATTTGACGAAATGATACAAGGGGTTAATAAATACTTACAAGAATTTTTAACAGAAAATTATCAAGTTAAGCCAATAAATATGCCCCCGGAAAATTTCCATATACTACTGAAGCTGAAGAAATGAAAAAAATTGTTAAATCACAAATAGAAATAATAGAACCAGAAGAAGAAACCAAACCAGAAGAAGAAACCAAGGAGAATTATCCGGACAATTAATTTTTTTAAGTTATTAAAAGTTTTATAAAAAATATTATTAATTAATAAATATGGTAAAACCAACAAAAGAACCATTACGACGGCCGCCAAGATTAGATGCAAAACAGACAAAAAGAGGAATTAAAAAAATCAAAAAGAAGCCAAAGAAATAGGGGAGAGATTAACCGAATGAAAATTATTTTTAAAATTTTTAAAAATTTTAACTTAATTTTAAAAAGTATTATCATCAAAAATTTTCAGGTTAGCTCTCGGGTTAGATGAGTAATAATAATTTTTTTAATTAAATCCACTCAAAAACAAGAAAAATTATTTAAAATTTTTAAAATCTATAACATTTTTAAAAATGTCAAAAAATTAAGAAATACTTTAAAAAAAGAGGGGAAATAGTATTGACAGTTATTTTCTGTCGATTATAATTAAATATATAATTATTCAGTTAATGTAGATTAACGGAATTAATATATATGGAAAACCAAGAAAAACCAATAACAAAGCACTTCTCCGATTTTTTAGAGTATTTAGCTGTTGAAAAGGGCCTTTCTCAAAAAACCCAAGAAAATTATCATAAATTTTTAAAAAAGTTTTTAGAATTTCTTAGAAAAAATAATAAACAAAATATAAAACCAAAAGATATTGATGAAGATCTTATTTGGAAATATAAGCTTTTTTTAGCAAACTCTCCCCTACAAAAATCTACTCAAAATTACTATCTTATAGCTCTAAGGGCTCTTTTGGCTTATTTTAGCGAAAAAGACATAGAATCTTTGCCGCCAGACAAGATAAAGCTTCCAAGGGATAAATCAGATAAAAAGGTTCGTTTTTTGAACTTAGAGCAAATAAAAAGGCTTTTAGAAGCCCCAAATTTGGCCTCTAAGGCGGGTTTAAGGGACCGTGCGATACTTGAATCATTATTCTCAACAGGTCTTCGTGTAAGCGAACTTGCGGCCCTAAATAGGGACCAATTTAAGATAAAAGAAGATTCAAAAGACCTTGAAGTAAGTATTGTTGGTAAAGGAGGCCGAATAAGAACGGTTTATTTTTCAGAAAGGGCTCTTTATTGGCTTAAAAAATATCTTGAGACCAGAGACGATAAAGAAAAAGCTCTTTTTATTAATTATCGCTCAAAAAGCAAAGAAAAAAGACTTTCAACAAGGGCCGTTGAAAATATTGTTAAAAAATATGCCCTTTTGGCAGGACTTCCAGCAAATACAACTCCTCATGTCCTGCGACATAGTTTTGCTACAGATCTTTTGACAAAAGGAGTTGATTTAAGAACGGTTCAGGAGTTTTTAGGCCACAGAAACATTGCCACAACTCAAATTTATACTCATATTACAAACGCAAGGCTTAGAGATATTCATAGAAAATTCCACAGTGGAAGAGAAATTGATAAGCTTAATTGATTTTTTATGTTCCCCCTTGACTTAATTTTTGTATTTGTTAAAATTTTATAAATATATAAAAAAGGTCGATTTTTTATTATATAATTAAATAAAAATAAAAAAATGGCTGAAAATAAAAGCAATTGGATAATTTGGGTAATTGTTGTCTTGGTAGTTATTGCAATTGTGGCAGTTGTCTTGGCAAAAACAGGTGTATTAAAAAAGACTACAACTACAACCACACCAGGAGCAACAGCGACCCCATCACCAGTTACAGTAAGTCCAACTGAAGGAGAGACAACAGAAGAAACTCCATCACCAGTTACAGTAAGTCCAACCGAAGGAGAAACGACAGCGACCCCATCACCAGTTGAGGTTAGTCCAACTGAGTAAAAAAAATAAAAAATCCAATAAAAAAAACCGCCCCTGAAAATATGGGGTGGTTTTTTATTTTTAATTAATTAAAAAATATTTATTTTTTTGGAATTTTTTGTTCTTTAAGAAATTTTAGAGTTTGTTCTTGAATATCCTTTTGAATATCTTTATATCTTTGATTTGCACTTTTTTGGAATATACCAAGGTAATAGAAAAAGGAAATTTGAAAAGCTTTTGCAGTATACCCTATAGGATTTGACTTAAAAATCTGCCAGGTCTCCCCTATTGTTTTTCCGCCAAAAATCGCCTTCCACCCCGGAATTAAAAGAATTGTGATTATTAATATCAACCCCACAATAGTTCTTATCCAGTGAAAAGGATTTAAGATATCGAAAAACATATATTATATTAATTTATGGCCGGTAAATAACAACTTGGTCAATTTTTGCATCGCCATTTTTCAGTTCCCAACATCCACCAGACCAAGGGTCAGCAATAAGGTATCCTCCCTCTGTTTTATTTATTATTACAACATAATGTCCATAAGGCCCACCATATAAATTTGTATGTACAATTAACGGGTACCCATAAATTCTTTCTGCTTGAGGTAGGCTGTATAAAATATTTATTGTTTTCATCTTATATGCCATCCCCGCCATATACCATACAAGGTCGCAATTACCATTTGTATATTTTCCTATATCTCGAGGCGTGGCATAACGACCATAATAAGTAAAAACCATTGCAGTAGAAGTTACAGCACAACCAACATCAGCTATTGAGCATCCTCCCTTCATCGTACCCCATCCTCCAAGTTGGGAATAATAAGGAAAACCCCCACAAGATCCAGACTGAGGAATAAATTTTATATATTCTGCCTGAACCTGACTTAATCTTGCTACTGCAAGACTTTTTGCTTCTTTAATTCTTTCCATCATTTTTTGATACTCTTCTTCGTTTCCTTTAGTTATTTCAAGTAAATCAGCCTTTTGCTCGCGAAGGGCTTGCATTTCTATTATTTGGCGGTTGTAGCTATCGATTGTAATTTCTAAATTCTTTTTGTCAGATTCTAATTGAGATTTTTTATTTTCGAGATTAATTTTTTGTTCTTTTATTTTTGCTAGGTTTTGAGAAATTTCTTTTTGGATGTTATCTAAATAAACTAATTTGTCATAAAAATCAGACAAATTACCATCTAAAATACTAATCATAGCAGAATCTTTTTTATCGTATTCATAATAACTTCTTATCGCCGCTATTAATCTTTCTTTGTTTTCTTTCATATTTCTTTCTGTTATACTTATCTCTTCTTCGGTTCTTGAAATTTCTAATTTTGTATAGTTAATTTGCTGTTCCAATGTCATTATTTCTATTTGAGTTTTTTCTGTTTGGGCGTCAATATAACTAATTTGATTTTTTAAATTTTGAATATCTTGATTAATTCTTGAAATGGTTTGAGAAACATCATTTTCATGTTTTTGTAGTTGATTTAAAACATAATTAATTTCATTCATTACTTGGCTGATACAATCTATTTTTGCAT
>Ga0078972_1006334_pt1 | contig 28299 bp, 22 predicted proteins | sample YelNatPaOPGAMG01_FD_67568 | JGI IMG/M metagenome (GOLD analysis project Ga0078972, IMG submission 67568) | Hot spring thermophilic microbial communities from Obsidian Pool, Yellowstone National Park, USA - OP-RAMG-01 (SPADES assembly) (version 2) | ecosystem: Environmental > Aquatic > Thermal...
CGTTCTCAATTACGGCCGAAACCTGCTGTACCACAATAACGGCAACGGAACGTTCACCGAAGTCGGCGAAAAGGCCGGCCTGGCCGACACGCACTGGAGCCTGAGCGCGGTCTGGTACGACTACAACAACGACGGCTGGCTCGACGTGTACGTGTGCAATTACCTGACTTACGACGACGGCAAGTTCCGCGATTTCTATCCCGCCGCCGGGTATCCCGGGCCACTCAGTTACGAAGGCGAGCCAGACTTTCTGTTCCGGAACAACGGCGATGGCACGTTCACTGACGTGACCAAGGAAGTTGGGATGTACGACCCGGACGGGCGCGGCATGAGCGTGTCGGCGGCCGACGTCAACAATGACGGGCGCCTCGAGATCTACGTCAGCAACGATGCGATGGAGAACAACCAGTTTGAGATGGGCCCGGACGGGAAGTACGTCGACCGCGCGATCGAAGCCGGCACGGCATTCGGCGAGAACGGGCAGAACGTGGCGTCGATGGGCCCGTTCTTCGGCGACATCAACCGCGATGGACTGCTGGATCTCTACATTCCCGATCTCAACTACAACAGCCTGCTAATGCAGGTCAGGCCGGGGTTATGGCAGCACAGGTCTTCGCAATCCGGGTTGTCGCAGATGATGGGCCAGTACGCCGGCTGGGCGGGAATTCTCCTGGACTACGACAACGACGGCTGGCTGGACATTTTCACCGTGCACGGCGACGCGCACCACGAGTACGTGCAGGAAGATACTCTGGCGCGCAACGACGGCGACGGGACGTTCACAGACGTATCGCGCACAGCGGGCCCGTATTTCTTCGAGAAACACGTGGGGCGCGGAGCGGCATGGGGCGACTTGGACAACGACGGCGACATCGATCTTGTAGTCGTGAACATTAACGACTCGCCGGCGGTGTTGCGCAACGACGGCGGGAACAAGACGGGCAACTGGCTGGCCGTGGAGCCAATCCTGAAGTTCCCGACCGGCTCCCGGCTGGCTATCGGCGCGCGCGTGACGGTGACCACCGGCAAACTCAAGCAGATTGAGGACGTGGTGCCCGTGCGGGGGTATCTGTCACAGGGCGACGGGCGGGTGCATTTCGGTTTGGCCGCGAATGAAACGGCGACGGTGGAGATCCGCTGGCCGGACGGCCAAACGGAGAAGTTCGAGAACGTAAAGGCCAACCAGTTTCTCAAGCCAACGCACGATGCGGTGGCGGCCACTGGAGTGAAGAAATGAAGCGTGCGGCGCTATGTACCGGCGTGTGCGCGGCGCTTGCGATCGCCGCCGTGGCGACGCTCCGCGGCGCGCCGAACAAGAAGCCTGTTTTCGTGGGATCGCGCGTTTGCGGCAGTTGCCATGCCGGCAAGGGCATGGGCAACCAGTACAGCCTTTGGCTGCACTCGAAGCACAGCAGCGCGTGGGCCGTGCTGGCGAGGCCGGAATCGCAGCACATAGCGGAGATCAGCGGGCTCCGGCAGAAACCGCAGGAATCGCCGATTTGCCTGGGCTGCCATGCGACGGCCTACGATGCGGAGGACTGGCAGAAGGACGATACTTTCCGCATCGAAGAGGGCGTGCAGTGCGAGAGGTGCCACGGCCCGGGCAGCGAGTACATGTCCGAGAAGGTGATGCGCGACAAGAAGGCGGCGATGGAGAACGGCCTCATGATGCCGGACGAGAAGTTCTGCATGGGCTGCCACATCGAGAAGGGCTCGCACACGGCGGTGCTGAAGACCGCGGCCATAGATCCCAAGAAGGGCCTGGAGATGATCGCGCACCCGCTGCCGCAGACGGGCCGCGCGATCGGCTCCATTCCTCCGCTGCCGCAACCGGAGAAGGCGACCGGGCCGAAGTACGTGGGTTCGGCGGTGTGTGGATCGTGCCACCGCGGTGAGGAGCACGGGCACCAGTACAGCTTGTGGAGAATGAGCCCGCACGCACAGGCGTGGGCTGCGCTCAGTTCGCCCAAGGGGTACGAGGAGGCCGCGAAGCAAGGCATCAGGACTGAGCCGGCGAAAGCGCCGGAGTGCCTGAAATGCCATACGACGGGATACGGCGCCGCGCGCGCCGACACGGCGTACGCGGATGAGGGCGTGGGCTGCGAATCGTGCCACGGGCCGGGGTCGGACTACATGCCCGAGGCCATCATGCGCGACAGGCGCGCCGCTGTGAAAGCGGGGCTGAAAATGCCTTCGGCGGAGACGTGCAGGACGTGCCATACAGATGCAAAGTTCGATGCCGCGGCTGCGATGAAGAAGATAGCGCACCCGACGAAGAGGCTGATAACGGGCAGGGAGGGGAGCGTTGAGGAGGTCCGGTACAAGAACCCGCTCAACATGGCGATGCGGCCGGGCAGCAAGGAACTCTGGGTCGCGTGCGAGGGATCGGATTCAGTAATCATCGTCGACACGGCGATGCGCGAGCGGGTTGCCGAGATCCCCGTCGGCCGCATGCCGGCCGACGTTGCGTTCACGCCCGACGGCAAGCTGGCGTTCGTCAGCAACCGTTATGAGGACACGGTTGCGGTGCTCGACGCGAGCGCGCGGAAGGTGATCCGGAAGCTGAAGACGGGCGCGGAGCCGCACGGCCTTATGACGGACCGGGCGGGAAAGACGCTCTACGTACTCAACACGACATCCGAAGATATGACCGTTTTCGACGTGCCGAAGCTCGAGTACGCGAAGACGCTGAGCGCAAGCCGCGGCCCGTGGTCGCTGGCGCTGTCCCCTGACGGCGCGACGATGCTGGTGACGAACATGCTCGCAAGGTTCGCCCCGTTTCGCGAACCGTTCGTATCCGAGGTTACCGAAATCGACACGGACCGGGCCATGGTGGGCGAGCGCTATGTCATCGACGGCGCAAATCTCATGATGGGCATCGACTGGCACCCGGACGGCAAATTCGCCATCGCGACGACAAACCGCACCAAGAGCCTGGTTCCAATGACGCGCCTGATGCAGGGCTGGACTATCACGAACGGCCTGGCGTTGATCCACCCGGACGGCGAGGTGGACCAGGTGCTTCTCGACGAGCCCGACATGGGCTTTGCAGACGCAACGGACGTGGCGTGCACGAAGGATGGGAGGTACGCGCTGGTCACCAGCGCCGGCACCGATCGCGTCGCGGTGGTGGACATCGATAAGCTGACCACGATCATCCGCCGGGCGACGCCGTACGAACGCGAGCACGTTTTGCCGAACGATCTGGGGTACCCGACCGAGTTCGTGATAAAGCACATTGCGGTGAAGAACAGCCCGCGTGGGATTCTGGTTGCGCCTGATAACCGGCTGGCGTACGTAGCGAACGCGCTCGACGATTCGCTCAGCGTCATCGACCTCTCGAAAATGGATAACATCGGGCGCATTGACCTGGGCGGGCCGAAGGAGATCACGAAGCGGCGGCTGGGCGAGCGCCTGTTCAACAACGCGAAGATCACTTTTCACCGCCAGCACGCATGCCATTCGTGCCATCCGGACGGGCACGTCGACGGCGTTACGTATGACATCGAGGCGGACGGCATCGGTGTCAGCCCCGTGGACAACCGCACTCTCCGCGGCATTCTGGACACCGCGCCCTTTAAGTGGGAAGGCACTAATCCAAGTCTTTCGAGGCAGTGCGGTGCGCGGCTGGCCGTCTTCTTCACGCGTCTGGCGCCGTTCACGCCCGAAGAGCTGGCGGCGGTCGACTACTACGTGACCACGATCGAGCGGCCGCCGAACCGGTTCCGCCCCTTAGGCGCTCCGCTCACGCCCGCGCAAAGGCGCGGCAAGGTGCTGTTCGAGCGAACCATGACCAACGACGGACGTGTGATCCCGAAACTGAATCGATGCATCACGTGCCACTTCCCGCCGTACTTCACCGACAGGCAGGTGCACGACGTGGGAACGAGGCAGCCATCCGACCGGCAAGGTCTTTTCGACACGCCGCATCTGAACAACATCTATGACTCCGCCCCTTACCTGCACAACGGAATGGCGCATTCGCTCGAAGAGATCTGGACGGTGTACAACCCGCACGATACCCATGGCGTGACCAACGATATGACAAAAGATCAGCTGAATGATCTGATCGAGTACCTCAAGACCCTGTGAGGAAGGCGCGTATGAGAATGAAAGCAGCCGCGGTACTTACTTTGGCTCTCGCCGGAGCGGCCGTCGCGGCCGACGCCGGCAAGCTGCCCTATGTGTATACAAAGTGGAAAAACTTCACTGTGAAAGACGGTCTGCCGAACGATCACATCTTTTCAGTGAAGGCTGACGGGCCGCGCGTGTGGATTGGCACCGAAGACGGGCTCGCCATGCTGGACAAGCGGACCGGCAAGATCAAGAGCTGGACCGAAAAGGACGGTTTGCCGTTCCAGGCAGTCACCGGGATCGATGTCGATCCGAAGACCGGCGACGTCTGGCTGGCGCTTTTCGGCGGCGGTCTGGCGCGGTTTTCGGGCGGCCGGTTCGAGCACTGGCACCAGTTGAACAGCGGGCTGGTGAACGATGTCGTTTACGCCGTCGCGGTTCAAGGGGACAATGTGTGGGCAGCGACCACTGCGGGCACGAGCCGGTACAACACGAAAACCGGAGAGTGGACGATCTACAACGAAAAGAACGCGCCGATGGAGGAGATCTGGAACTACAACGTCTCGTACAATGGCGCGGACAAGATGTGGCTGGCCGTGTGGGGCAGCGGCGTCCTGGAATACGAGATCTCGAAAGACCGCTGGAAGGACTACCTGGACCCCGACGGCGAGATGGAGATCGACCTCTACCGCGACGACGGTGTGCCTCATGTAATCACAACCGCCGCGCAGGAAGCGGAAGGCGTGACGTGGGTGTCGTCCTACTTCGGCGCGGCCCGTTACGACGGCCGCCACTGGCGCGGGTTCTACAACCAGGATTCCGGGCTGGCGAGCGACTTCATCAATAACCTCAAGGGCCGCAGTTCGGACGAGGCCTGGTTCTGCACCGACAAGGGCGCGAGCGAGATAGTCGACTTCGCCACGAACACGTGGGTAACGTACACTCGCGATCCGAACGGCAAGGGTGGCAAGGCCGTGGTGACGCGCGACAAGGAAGTGCTGGAGACCGTGGAACTGCCAGTGAGCGTTCCGCACAGCTTCATTATCGCGGCCGATGTGGACGGCAACGATGTGTGGATCGGCACTGCCAAAGGTTTGGCGTGGGGAATCGGCGAGGGCTACTATCGGGGCTTGCGCGAGAGGCCCCGCATGGTGACGCAACTGTCAGCCGACGCGGGAGGTGCAAAGTGAAAACGCGATTCACTCTGATTGTTCTCGTTTGTGCAGGCGCCGCTGTGGCGCAGTACAAACCTGATCCCAAACTGGAACCATGGATCGTCCTCGACGACCAGGATGCGGCGAGGGTGCTGAGAGCGGAAGAGGGTCTCACGGCGTACCAGCAGCCGAAGCTGCCCCTCCGGATCGATACCAACTATGGAAAGACGCCCGAGGACGTCGAACCGTACGGCGGCGTCACGCCGTACAAGCGGCATTTTCTGACCCAAATGGAATACACGGGGGCCGGCCGCGCGATTCCGGAGCCCGGGCCGGAGCTCAAAAGCGTCAAGCTCGGTTTCATAGGGCCCATCATGTCGACCGTCTCGGCGGCGACCGGCGGAAAGAGCCATGAAGAGGCGCTCGGCATCAAGATGCTTCAGGGGGCGCGTCTGGCGATCGAAGAGGCCAATGCGCGCGGCGGATACTTGAAACGCAGGATCCCGTTCGAGCTGGACATCAGCAACGATAACGGCCTTTGGGGAGCTTCCGGAAACGAGATTATCAAGCAGGCGTATAAAGATCACGTCTGGGGCATTCTCGGCACCATCGACGGCGCGAACAGCCATATCGCGATTCGGGTGGCGCTGAAGGCCGAGTTGACAATGATGAATACCGGCGACACCGATCCCACATTCATCGAGACCAACATCCCGTGGGTTATGCGCTGCATGGGTGACGACCGCCAGATGGGGTATCTGCTGATCGACTACATGATCAGGAAGATGGGGCACAAGCGCATCGGAATAATCCGCGCCTCGAATCGTTACGGGCGTTTCGGCATCCGCGAGGTGAACGACTCGGCGCGGCGGCTGCATTATCCAGTGCTGATCGAGATGGCGTACAAGGTGGGCGCGACCGATTTTTCCCTCCAGCTCGAGCGCATGAAGTCGTACAACCTCGATGCCGTGGTGCACTGGGGCGACGCCCAGGAGGGCGCGCTTATACTGAACCAGATGCGCGCGATGGGAATGAACCAGCCTTTCTACACGTGCGACCGCGCAGTATCGGAGGAGTTCGTCAAGATCGCGGGCAAGAATGCCGAAGGCGTCGTGGCCGGATATCCCTGGGATCCGGACAACGGGAGCCCTATTTTCGCGGCGTTCCGCAAGCGATTCAAAGCGCGGTTCAATGAGGAGCCGGAGACCTACGCGGCGCACGCCTACGATGGCATGAACATGCTCATCTGGGCGGTGCAGGAGGCGGGCTTGAACCGCGCGAAAATCCGCGACATGCTTGCGTACCGGCAGACGCCGTTTCATGGCGTCACCGGAGATATCCAGTTCAGCGCCGTGCTCGACGACATCGGCGAGGTATACCTAGCGAAATACGAAGGCGGCAGGTGGCACTACTACTCGCGCGAGGAACTCGGGGTTCCGGGATCGACTCTGCCGCGCCGCACACCCGAGCACATCGGCCTGGAGATGCCCAAGGCAGAGTGAAACGGGTTATTGCAGCTCTGTTGTTAGCCGCAGCCTGGGCTGCGGGCCAGGAGGAGCCGGCGCCATACAAGGATGCCCGGAAGAGCCCCCCGGTTTTCAGCGGCCCGGGCGCGGACACTCCCGAACCGGATTTCAAAGAGGTTCTGTTCGGGTGGTTCGGGCCTGCCGAAGGCCCGATGTGGGATGCCGCCAGCCGTGCGCTGGCTGAAGCGAACGCCGAGGGCGGCTACAAAGGCCGGCCGTTCCGCATTGAATCCGGCTGGGCCGCGGACCCCTGGCGCGCGGGCGCGCTGCACCTCACTCGCATGGTCCTGCGCGATCGTGTCTGGGCCCTGATTGCCGCGGCGAACGGCGACGCGGTGCACCTGGCCGAGCAGGTGGCCGTGAAAGCGCTCGTCACGGTGGTGAACCCCGTCGCCACGGACCGCAGCATCCACGAAGCCGGCGTGCCGGTGATATTCTCCTGCGTCCAAGGGGACGACTCCATCGCACGGGTGCTTGCGGATGCGGTTAAGGGGCGTTCAATCGCGGTGGTCTCCGCCACCGATCACGATTCGCGCGCGCTCATGAGCAAGCTGAAGCCGCTTGTGCCGATAGCGCATCTGGTAGAGTTCGATCCCGGGCACGGCGAGCTTGCGGCCGGAGCCGCGGCGGAAGGTGCGGACGTGGTGATCGTGATCGCGAACGCCAACGACAGCACTGCCGCCGTGAACGCGCTTCGGGCTGCGGGATATAAGGGCGCGATCTTCGGCGGGCCTTCGATCGGGCGCGCGGAGTTTCATGGCGCGGGTGTTGAATTTCCGCTGCTCAGCGAACAGACGCGTTTTCCGGATTACGCCTCGGCCTGCGCGTACGATTCGGTGAAGATGCTTGTAGCGGCAGTGCGGCGCGGCGGGCTGAATCGCGAGCGCATTCGCGAGGCGATGCAGGCACTCTCGCCATATGATGGCGTGAGCGGGCGCATCGAGTGGGACGAGTTCGGGCAGAACCGGCGTCCGGTGCGGCTGAGCACGGCCCGATAACCCGCCTCCTCGCCTTATTTCCGAGCCTTTTCCAGCGCCGTAACCGTTTCGATGTGATACGTCTGCGGAAACAGGTCTACTAAAGTAAGCCGTACTATGCGGTAGCCGCCCGCAGCAAGCGCCGCGAGATCGCGCGCGAGCGTAGCGGGATCGCACGACACTATCGAGATGCGCGGCGGCGCGAGGCGCAGCAGCGAACGCACCGCCACTTTACCGAGCCCCGCGCGCGGCGGGTCGGCGAGCACGAAATCGGGCGTCTCGTTCACGCCTTCAAGAAACGATTCCACCGAAGCGCGGTGAGCCTCGACGCGCAGGCCGGCGCGCCGGGCGTTGAACTCGAGATCGCGCTCCGCGGCGCCGCTCTCAACCGCCGTGACGCGCTCGAAGCGCCGGGCGAGCGGCAGGGAGAACAGTCCCACGCCGGCGTACAAGTCCAGCGCGGTTGCGCCGGCGGCGCCGTCGAGCGCGCGCCCGACGAGATCCCCGGCAAGAAACCGGTTCACCTGGAAGAAGGCGTTGCGTCCCACGCGGTACGTGCCGGCGCCGGCGCGGTAGTCGACTTCGTTTGGCGCGAAGCCGGGAATCGCTTCGGCGCACCATTCGAAGAAGCGGCGCGCGATGGGACGGTCCGTTTCGCGCACGTTCACCTGGACGTCCGTTTCGTTCGTGAACACCTCGACGGAGCGGACGAACGCCGGCCAGCGGCGATCGCGGATCATTCCGTTGAGAGACGTGAGCACCTCATTGATACGCGGCGACGAGATAGGGCAAATGTCGACGGGCACCAGTTCGTGCGTGCCGAAGCCGAAGTAGCCGAGACGCCGTCCGGCAACGTGAAACTGCGTCCGGTTGCGATATCCCCAGGGCTCGCCGGTGATGGCGTCGATCTCGCCGGGCGGTTCGAGCTTGCCGATGCGGCGGAGCGTTTCGGCGAGAATGGCGCGCTTGGCCGCCACCTGCGCTTCGTAGACGGCGTGCTGGTAGTGGCAGCCGCCGCACCGGTAGAAATACGGGCAGGAGGGGTCGGTGCGGGTCCCGGCAGGCTCGACCACATTGTCGAGCCGGGCTTCGAGCACGCCGCGGCGCTGGGCGGCGGGGGTGATGCGCACGCGTTCGCCGGGCAGCACGAAGGGGACCAGAGCTGCCCGCCCCTCGATGCGCGCGAGGCCGGCGCCCCCGTAAACCAGCTTCTCCATGGTGGTCTCGATAGCCTTCGGGTTTGTTTCAGAGTCCGGCATCACAGTAGGATGGTGTTTCGTTCCCTTATACGCATGAAACCACGAGTTTTCTCCGGAATGCAGCCGTCGGGCAACCTGCACATAGGAAACTACCTCGGCGCGCTGAAGAACTGGGTCGCCACGCAGTACGACTACGAGGCGATTTTCGGCATCGTCGACCTGCACGCCATCACGGTCTATCAGGAGCCGGCGGAACTGCGCGCTAAGATTCGCGAGCTGGCGGCGTTGTACCTCGCGGCCGGCATCGATCCCAAGCAGACCGCCATCATCGTGCAGTCCTCGGTGCCCGCCCACGCCGAACTGGCATGGATGCTGACGTGTGTCACGCCCGTCGGCTGGCTGGAGCGCATGACGCAGTTCAAGGCGAAATCCGAAGGCCGCGAGACCGTCAGCGACGGTCTGTTGCAGTATCCAGTGCTGATGGCGGCGGACATACTGTTGTATCAGGCGGCGATCGTTCCCGTCGGCGACGACCAGGCGCAGCATCTGGAACTCACGCGCGACATCGCGCAGAGGTTCAACTCGCTGTACGGCGACACGTTCGTCGTGCCGGCGACCAAGCTGCCGATGGTGGGCGCGCGCATAATGGGTCTTGACGATCCGACGAAGAAGATGAGCAAGTCCACCCCGGGCTCGAACCACGCCATCGCGCTGCTCGACCCGCCCGACGTGATCCGCAGGAAAATCATGCGGGCGACGACGGATTCCGCACCCGGCGTGGATTTCAAAGTTCTGGGCGCGGGCGTGGAGAATCTCCTGGCGATTTACCAGGCGTTCAGCAACGCCAGCGATGAAGAGATGCGCGAGCGGTTCTCCGGCATGCGCTATGGAGATCTCAAGAAGACGGTGGCGGAGATGGTCATAGAGAGCCTCGCGCCGCTACAGCAGCGCTACCGCGAGATCTCGGCTGACCGTGCCTACATCGACGGCGTCCTGCGCGATTCCGCCGCGCGTGTGAGCCCTATAGCCAACAACACCGTGGAGACCGTGAAGCAGCGCATGGGCCTGTACACGGCCGGATAGCATGTCAGCCGCGGCCCTTTCTCCGGCAGCGTACTGGCGGCTGGTCCGCTCCAATCGCGACTTCCGGCTGCTGTGGTCCGCGCAGATCGTAAGCGAGCTGGGGGATTGGATCTACGCGGTCGCCATCTATGCATTGCTGCTCGAGGCCACGGGCAGCGCGCGTTCGGTGGCCATCGCCGTAGTGCTCCAGGTGCTGCCGCAGGTGCTCGTCGCGCCGGTGGCGGGCGCTCTCAACGACCGCATCAGCCGCAAGAAGATCATGATCTCGGCCGATCTGGCGCGCGCGGCAATTGTGCTGGTCATGTTGTTCGCCAGCCGGGCCGGATGCATCCGGGCGATCTACTGCCTGCTGTTCCTTGAGACGCTGATGTGGGCGTTTTTCGAGCCGGGGCGCAGCGCGACGGTGCCGAACATCGCGGGCGAAGGCGAGCTCGTCGTCGCAAACGCCCTCTCTTCAGCAACGTGGAGCACGACACTTGCGTTGGGCTCGGGACTCGGCGGCGTAGCAGCCGCATTCGCCGGGCGCGATGCGGTATTCGTGCTCAACTCGGCATCATTCCTCCTATCGGCCGCACTGCTGAGCCGGATGCGACTCAAGGAGCAGCACATCCGGCGAACGCAGCCGGCGGCACTGCGCGATCTGTTGTTGGACCTGCGGCCCATCGCCGAAGGCGTGCGGTACATTGCGCGGCGGCAGCGCCTCATTCCGCTGATCGTGGTGAAGGCGGCGCTGGGCTTCCTGGGAGTGCAGTGGGTGCTTATGCCCATCTTCGGCGAGCGCGTCTTTCCGATCTCATCGCCCGGAATCGATCCGGCGCGGGGAGCGATGCTGGCGATGAGCTTTCTGATGTCCGCGCGCGGCGTAGGCGCACTTCTGGGCCCGCTGCTCTCGACGCAGTGGACGGGTGAACGGCGCCGCCGCCTGCGCCTCGGCATCGTGATCGGATTCGCGATGATGGCCGCGGGTTCGTGCGCGCTCGCGTTCGCACCGAACCTGGGAACAGCGATGGCGACGGTGGTGCTGGCGAACGCGGGTGGATCGATGGTGTGGGTTTTCGCGACCACGCTTTTGCAGTTCTACACCTCGGACGAGTTCCGCGGCCGTGTGTTCTCGCTCGATTTCGCGTTTCATGTGTCCGCCATGGCGGCCGCTTCGTACACGACCGGGCTGGCCGTCGACGCCGGCACGGGTGTCCGCACCATAGCCTTGCTGGCGGGCGCCGCCGCCGCGGTTGCGTGTGTGTGGTGGTTGTTCGTCCTGCGGCGCTGGCCGCGTGCGGCCGGGGCCGCGCCTGAGGCGGAGCAGCGCGCCGGTTCGGGATAGCGGCAAGGACGCTCCGGCTACCTCGGGATGAACTCGAGCGTGCCGTCCGGCTCGACATTCCGGAACGGGAACGGGCGTCCGCGGCCGTTATAGTAGTCATCCCACTGATCGGTCATATGGCCGGAGAGGGGCTGGCCGGATTCGCCGGCGAGCAGCGTGAGTTGGGAGTTGTCCCAATCGCCGAGATCGGCCGCCATGCGCATCGAAGGGCCTAGCACGCGCGTGGTCTGCTTCACGGTGAGCGAGGAGCCGCTCTGCTCGATGGGGCCGATAGTGTAGTACCTGCCCACAAAAGGAAGCCGCGAAAGGACGGGGTGCGGAATGAACAGGCGGTTGTATGCGCCCCAGTCCCAGCGCCGCACGTTGCCGCCCTGCATGCGCCGGCCCTCGTCGACAGCCTCGCGGAAACTGCGGACGACGACGTCGTCCCAGTCCGGGAAGATTTCTTTCGGGCGTTTGCGAAGCATCTGCTCGATGATCACCGGCTCGCTCTTCCCCGCGGGCAAGACGATCTTCGCTTCGGCGGCGCGTTCTGCAATGGCCCTGCGCAGGTGCCGGTAGGCGAGCATCGCGACCAGGGGCGCGGCGGCGCCCTGTTCCATTTGTCCGTTCCAGCCGCGAAGGACGTCGATGGCATCGGCAACGTCCTGCCCGCGCCCCTTGTGCGCAGCCACGATGTCCCGCGCGAGATCGAACAGGAACGCGGAGTAAACGTCTTTCTGGATGGTCACCATGTCCGCTGCGCGCCAACCCTCGCGCGATTCGAGCAAGTGCTCGATCTGCTCGGCCCGGTACGGCGCCGCGAAATCGCCGTCAACGGCGTAGGCGAAACCGTGCGGGAACGGATTCTGGTTGGCGGTCACGATGCGGCCGGACGATGGGTTGAACTCTCGCGGCAGGGTCTCAAACGGTATGAAGCCGTCCCATTCGTATTCGCCCGAAGCGCCATCCAGCGGGGCGCCGGCGCTGAACCTCCGAACAGGCAGCCGTCCGGCCGCCTGGTAACCGATGTTGCCGTCAACGTCCGCGTAAACGAAGTTCTGTGCCGGCCCCGGATACGCCGCCAGCGCCGCAGTGAAGTCCCGCCAGTTCGACGCCCGGTCGAGATCGATGATCGGGTAACGGAAGCCGCCGGGCTCGGCGGCCGTCCAGCGAAACGCGATCGCCTGCCCGTTGTCGATGTACACCGGCCCGTGCCGGGTTATCCACTGCGTGTACTCGATGCTCGCGCCGCCCCTCACGCCTATGGCGCCGCGCTCAAGGCGCGCCTGCTCCTCGCGGCCCTTGAAGAGGTACCGGCCGGTGCGCGGATCGAGCTTTTCGATATAGAAGTCCTGCACCCTGAAACCGAGGTTGGTCATACCCCAGGCGATGCGCTCATTGTGGCCGATGATGACGCCCGGCGTGCCGGGCAGCGCGACCCCGGCCACGTTCAGGCCGGGTGCGCGCAACTGCACGGCGTGCCAGATGCCGGGAAGCGAGTACTGCAAGTGCGGGTCGTTCGCGAGGATCGGCTTGCCGCCGGCCGTGTGCCGGCCCGAGATGACCCAGGCGTTCGAGCCGGCCATGCCGCGCTGCTCCGCAAAGGCCAGAGCCGCCGGGCCCGCGCGATCACCAGTCCACGACACGGTCATCTCGCGGTACATCTGAAGGCCGACAAGCACGGAATCGGCGACGGTCCACGGGCGTGGGTCGTACCTAAGCAGACGGAACTCGACGGGCAGTCTGCTGCGGTGAGTCTCTATGTAGAAATTCACGCCGCGCGCGTAAGCCGCGAACTGCGCGCGTTCGGCAGCAGTGAGGGCCGCTGCCTGCTCATCAGCGACGCGCTCCATGCGGAGCCGGCGGGCATCGCGATCCATTGCAAGTGTGGCCGGGCCGAAAACCTCCGAGAGCCGCCCGGCGGCCGCACGCCGGAGGGCATCCATCTGCCACAGGCGGTCCTGTGCAGTGGCGAATCCCTGGAGAAAAAGCGCGTCTTCAATGCTTCCCGCTCGAATGTGCGGGACGCCGGCGGCATCGCGCGTAATCGAGGCGCGCGTGGAAACGGGCGCGGAGAGCGTGCCCGAGGTGCGTGGCAGCGGCCGACACGCATACCAGTACACGGCGAAGAGGCCGGCCAGGAAAGCCAGCGCGATGATCGCGTTCAGCAGCCTTAAGAGACGCTTCAGGAGCACTGTCTGAGATTGTACAGACGGCGCCGCTCCCGCGTTATCATTAGAAATTCGATTGAAAGTAGAATTGCCCCGCCTCTACCCGATCCTGGACACCGCGACGCTGGCGCGGCGCGGCTGTGATGCCGGAGCCGCCGCCCGCGCGATGCTTGAGGGCGGCGCCCGCATCCTTCAATTCCGGCACAAAGGCAGCTTCACACGCGACGTTTTCGCACAGGCGGAGCGCATCTCCGCGCTCTGCCGCGAGGCGGATGCGCTGTTCATCATCGATGACCGCGCCGACATCGCCATGATGCTCGACGCCGGGTTGCACGTGGGCCAGGACGACGTGCCGGCTCATATCGCGCGGCGGCTCATTGGCTCCGATCGCGTACTGGGGCTTTCCACCCACAATGCGGAACAGGTGGCCGCGGCTGCGTCGCAGCCGGTGGATTACATCGCCTTCGGCCCGGTGTACGCCACCGCGTCGAAAGAAAACCCGGACCCCGTAGCCGGCCCGGACGGCCTCCGCATGGCTGTAGCGGGAGCGGCGGGACGGCCGGTGGTGGCGATAGGGGGGATCGCCCGGGCCAATGCCGCCGAGGCGCTCGCGGCCGGCGCCGCTTCACTTGCCGTAATCGGGGATGTTCTGCCGGATCCGTGTACCCCCGAAGCCATTCGCTCGCGGATTGAAGAATGGGCGCTACTCCTGAGAAAGTGACCGGACCCGGGCTGGTCAAGGGCCTGGGCCTGCTCGACGCGACGACGCTCGTTATCGGCTCGATGATCGGCTCGGGCATCTTCATCGTCGCCGCGGATATCGCGCGGCAGGTGCAATCGCCCGGCTTGCTCATCCTCACCTGGATCATCACCGCCGTGCTGACAATCACGGCCGCGCTGAGCTACGGCGAACTGGCATCCGCGTTTCCCCAAGCGGGCGGTCAATACGTTTACCTGCGCGAGGCCTTCGGGCCGCTGAGCGGGTTCCTGTACGGCTGGACGCTGTTCCTGGTTATCCAGACGGGCACCATCGCGGCCGTCGCGGTGGCATTCGCAAAGTTCGCCGGTGTATTCGTGCCCTGGATCTCGACCACGAACAAGCTGCTGCCGTTCGTCAACACGCAGCAACTCGCGGCGATCAGCATCCTGGTTCTGCTGACGTGGGTCAACACGCGCGGCGTCAAGACGGGCGCGAAGGTTCAGAACGTGTTCACGTTCGCAAAAGTGGGAGCGCTGCTCGGGCTGGTGGTGCTCGGCCTCGCGCTCGGCCGCAACCAGGAGGCCATCGCGCAGAACTTCAACGGTTTTTGGGGCAACGCGGACTGGAGTTGGACCACGATTCGCATCGTCGGCGTGGCGCTCGTGGGAGCGCTGTTTTCGTCCGACGCCTGGAACAACGTAACGTTTGCGGCGGGGGAAATTCGCAACCCGCGGCGCAACGTCCCGCTGGCGCTGGGCATAGGCGTAGGCGTGGTTTCGCTGATCTACATCGCGTGCAATTTCGTCTATCTCAGCGTTCTGCCGCTGGCCGGTATCCAGCATGCCATCGAGGATCGTGTGGCGACGGCGGCGGCTTCAGGCATCCTGGGTTCGCTGGGCGTGCAGGTGATGGCGGCGGCGATCATGGTGTCCACCTTCGGATGCCTCAACGGAATGATCCTGGCCGGGGCCCGGGTGTACTACGCAATGGCGCTCGACAAGCTGTTCTTCAGGCAGGTCGCCGAGCTCCACCCGACGCGGCGCACCCCGGTGGCCTCGCTGGCATTACAGTGCCTATGGGCCTGTGCGCTGACGCTTAGCGGCACCTATAGCAATCTTCTGGACTATGTTATATTCGCCGTTTTGCTTTTCTACATTCTGACGATCGCAGGCATCTTCGTTCTCCGGCGCAAGCGGCCCGGCCTCGAGCGGCCATACCGCGCCCTCGGCTACCCGGTGCTGCCTGCGCTGTACATCGGCGCCGCCGGAGTCATCGAAGTTCTGCTCTTGTTGTACAAGCCGTTTTACACGTGGCCGGGACTCATTCTGGTTCTTCTGGGCGTACCGGTCTATTACATCTGGCGCTCGCGGACGGCCGCGGCGTGAGGATTTCTGAATGGCAAGTGAACTGTTTGCGAGGAAATCGGTAAGCGAGCTTCACGACGAAGCTGAAGGTCACGTTCTCAAACGCGAACTCGGGCCGTGGAACCTGATTGCGCTGGGCATAGGTGCCATCATCGGAGCGGGCCTGTTTTCGCTGACCGGGCTCGCGGCCGCGCAGAATGCCGGCCCGGCGGTGGCGATTTCGATGGTCGTGGCGGCGACGGGCTGCCTGTTCGCAGGCCTGTGCTACAGCGAGTTCGCCACTATGATTCCCGTGGCGGGCAGCGCTTATACCTACGCCTATACCACGATGGGCGAGTGGCTGGCGTGGATCATCGGCTGGGATCTGGTGCTGGAGTACGCCGTAGGCGCCGCGACTGTGTCCATCTCCTGGAGCGGTTATGTGGTTTCGCTGTTAAATGAGTTCGGCATACATCTGCCCCCGCAACTGGTTTCCTCGCCGTTTGAGGCCCTGAAACTTCCGGACGGCACGCAGATACAGGGCATTATCAACTTGCCTGCGGTGATCATTGTCGCGGCGATCTCGCTGCTGTTGATGGTCGGCATAAAGGAATCGGCGCATGCGAATGCGGTGATTGTGGTGGTTAAGCTGTCGGTCGTGCTGGTGTTCATCGCGCTGGGCTGGATGTTCATCAACTACGCCAACTATCACCCGTTCATTCCGCCGAACGAAGGCTCCTTCGGCAAGTTCGGCATAAGCGGCATCATGGCGGGAGCGGGGACGATCTTCTTCGCGTATATCGGATTCGATGCCGTCTCCACCGCGGCGCAGGAGGCCAGGAATCCTCAGCGCAACATGCCGATAGGCATCATCGGGTCCTTGCTGATCTGCACAATACTCTACGTGCTGTTCTCGGTGGTGATGACGGGCATGGTCAGCTACAAGGAACTGAACGTGGCCGCGCCGGTTGCCGTGGCGATTGATAAGACGCCGTACACCTGGCTCCGCACACTGGTGAAGCTGGGCATAATAGCCGGGTTCACCTCGGTGATACTTGTCATGCTGCTCGGCCAGTCGCGCGTGTTCTATTCCATGTCCCGCGACCGCCTGGTGCCGAAGGTCTTTTCCGACGTTCACCCGCGCTTCGCGACGCCGTGGCGCTCGAACCTGCTGTTCGGCCTCTTCGTTGCCGCCCTGGCCGCGTTCCTGCCGCTTCAGGTGGTGGGCCACATGACCAGTATCGGAACGCTGTTTGCGTTCGTGATCGTCTCGGCCGGCATTCTGATAATGCGCCGCACGCAGCCCGATGTGCACCGGCCGTTCAAGACGCCGCTGGTGCCCGTGGTGCCGATTCTCGGCATCCTGGTGAACGCAGCGATGATGTATTCACTTGGGCCGGACAACTGGACGCGCCTTGTCATCTGGCTTGTCGTCGGCCAGATCATCTTCTTCGGATACAGCCGGCGGCACAGCTCGGTGAGGACTCACGGCAGCGGCGTCGCGGCATGGTCGCCTTTAGACCGCACCATGCTGCTTTCGAATGTGGGATTCCTGCTTGGCGGCGTGGCAGGGTTTCTTCTGCGCCCGACCGGGCCTGCGGGAGAACCGATCAGCTTCGAGGCCGTGATTTCGCGCGGCGCGAATCTCGCCGATATCGCGGCGAAAGAAGCCGCGCACTCGGCGTTCACGGGGATGGTTCTGTCCGCCGTGGCGGGCGCGGCGGTGCTGGCGCTCATCGGATACCTTACCTCGCGGCGCGCAGCCGCGGCCGCGGAATAGAAAGACTCAACGGGCGAGCAACAGCGCGATGCGGTCCATCACCGACCGTATTTCGCTGGCCTCGCCATTAAAGTTGTTGACCAGTATCGAGAACGCGACCCGGCGCCCGTTGGAGCGCTGCGCGTAGCCCGAGAGAGCCGATACCCCGTCCAACGATCCTGTTTTCGCGGAGATCCGGCTTGCGCGCGGATCTCCTCCAAAGCGGGATGCCAGCGTGCCGTCCCTGCCGCCGACGGGCAGCAATGAAAGCCATGCCGCCCTGTTGGCGGAGCCGTACATGTGCGTGAGCAGCATTACTACTGCGTTGGGCGTAACCAGGTTCTGCCGCGCGAGGCCGGAGCCGTCTTTGAGCGAATACTCCGGCGCGCTAATGTCGCACTCAGCAAGGAAGGCCTTGCGCTCGTCAAGCGCGTCTGTGCGCCCGGTGTTGCCCGTGCGCACGCGCGAAACTTCGCGCAGCACCATTTCGGCGTAGAGGTTCTGGCTCTCCTTGTCGATAGTCCGCAGGATCTCGATGAGCGGCGGCGATGCGATACGGGCTATCTCAAACGGCTGCGGCGGGGGCGCCTGTTCGCCGCGCCGGCGGTGCCTGGCCACGGCGCGTCCGCGGACCGCCACGCCGCGATCGAGCAGCGCTTCCCGCAGCGCGCGGGCGGCATTCAGCGCCGGATCCCCCGATGCCAGCGACATCGTGACCGTGCGCCGCGGCATCGTGCCCGAAACCCGCAGCCAGCCTTCACCGCGCTCGATGGATATCTCGGCGTCGCTTTTCGCGCTCCACTGCACGCGGTTGTCGAGCGTGATCCAACCGGATGCCGGTGTGAGCGCCGCCGTCGGCCTCGCCTCCGGCTCCGGCCCGGGCCGCAGCGTCAGACGGAAGGTGTTGTCATCGAGCGTCAGCGCGCTCACCGCAGCGCCGTAATCCCAGAGCGAATCGTCGACGGTCCATCCCTCCGGGTACGGCTCCCATTCATATGCGGTGTCGTCGCCGATGATGTCTCCACCTATCTCGCGCACTCCCGCCTCGACGATTCGCGCGGCGATGTCGTTCACTTTCGCGGTAGGGTCGCCGCCGCCCACGAGCGTGACATCGCCCGCGATTCGTCCGGCGCCGTCGGGCGAGGCGTCAGCGGTGACCAGCGTGTACATCACGTGGCCCGGCCCCAGCCGCTCCAGCGCGAACGCCGTCGTGAACAGTTTTACATTGGACGCCGGCCGGAACAAACGGCCCGAGTTGATGGCCACCAGCGTGCGCCGCGTCGAGAGATCAATTGCCTTCACGCCCCAGAACGCGCGATCAGCCGCAGCACTCGAATGGATGAGCGATCCCACCTGTCTCTGAAGCGTCTGGCCGCATGCGTGCCATAAGGCGAGCAAAAAAACCAAGTACCGCATCAAGACTCGGATTATACTTCAGGCATGCTGGCGCGCCTTGCCGCCGCCGCGACGTTTGCGGCCTGTGCCTTCGCTCAGCACGGCACCGAAACCCGCCGCAACCCGTCCGATTACGCGGCGCACCTCGCCGCCGGCAATGTTTTGATTGCCGCGGAGTATCTGGGCCGCAGTGCGGGGACGGGCCGGGGCATGTTCGCAATACCGGAGCACATCGTTGTGGACGTGGCGGTGTTTCCGGCCTCCGGCGAGCCCGTCGAAGTCTCAGCGGGTCAATTCAGACTGCGAGTGAACGGCAAGAAGCTGCTTTTGCCGCAGACGCCCGGCATGGCTGCGGCCGCGCTGAAGTACCCGGACTGGACCCAGCGCCCGCACTTCGGGATAGGCGGCGGAACGGGGAATGCCGGTGTCGTCCTGGGGCGGCCCCGCCAGGTGGAGCGCTTCCCGGGCGACCGGCGCCCGGATCACGGACCCGGACCTGTGGCGCAAACCATGCCAAGCACCGAAGACATGCCGCCCGAAGAGATCGTGCAGGACGCGGCGCTTCCGGAAGGCCCGGCCTCCGGACCGGTGAGCGGGTACGTGTACTTCTACTACAAAGGAAAGACGAAGAAGATCAAATCGCTCGAGCTGCTATACGATACGGGCGAGCGGAAGGCCGCGCTGAAGCTCCGGTAAGGCCGCCGGGGCGCCGCGCGGCAACGGCCGCGGCCCGAAAGAGCGGAATCACGCGATCGATTCCGGCCGGCGCTCGCCGCGTGCCGATTCGATGATACCGGCGACGATCTCTTTACCTCGCTCGAAAGCCTTCTCGTAAGTTTCGCGCCGCTCGGCCCGCGTCATGCCGTATCCGATGCGATAGAACCGCTCGAGGGCAACACCCACCGTGTACGTCCCCGCGTAGGCAATCGCCGCTTTCGGAATGACGCCGCCGCCGAGCGGAATCTTGCCCACCAGTTCACGCGCGATCGCCCGCCACCCGAACGCCCCGCCGACGATGCTCGCGATCTGCGCCCGCTGCTCGCGGTAGCCGATCTCGCGGTCGCTCGCCGCCGCAATCAGGAACGTCATGCGCACCTGGTTCATGGTGAGAAAAGCGGTGTCGGATGCAAACTCGCCGACGGCCCACGGCAGCTCGATAAAGCTCGGGATCACGTTCGGAAGCGCACTGACGGCGGCGAACGCGGCGTTCTCCTTTGCGATGGTCTTGACGATCTTGCTTATCACCGGCCTGCGGAACGGCGCGAACGAGCGCGCCAGTTGCAAAGCGAGCTCGGGCCGGTTTTCCAGGATGTTCGCCACCGTAAGGTGCGGCTCCGAGCGGTGGAAACGGAACGCTTCCGGCGGGCAGAGTAGTTCCTCGTCGCACAGCAGCAGGTCGTAGCGGTTGACGGCATCGTCCGCCGCGCGGTGCAGAACGTGCTCCACCTCGTGGCGCCGCGCGCGCGTCGTCGGAGGCGGCAGAAGCTCGTCGACTATTCGCGCGTAGTTCTCGCCGCTCGACGCGACTATGCCGATGTTCAGCGGCTGCTCCGCCATCTCGCGCAGCTCGTGCGGATTGAGGTTTTGGAATGCCGTCTTGATTTGCCGGTAAAGATCGTTCGCCATGGCCGTGGTCAGGCCGGCCGCTCCGCGCCTCTGAGGCGAAAGACGACGCTCGGCCCCTGCCGCCATTCTACTCCGAGCCCGACGCGTTCAATTTCGATCGAGGGTGAGAAGAACCGCAGCACCGTTTCCGTTTTCGGATGGAAAGACAGCGATGGCGCCACGAGCAGAAGCCGCGGCCAGTCGCACCGCAGCTCGATGCCTGGGAAGTATCCGTGTGCCGCGAACTCGCCGCGCTCGGCGTGCCATTTCACCCGCATCCAGTAGTCGAGCGCCTGAAGCGGCAGTTGAATGTCCTCCGAGGCTTTCACTTCGATAACCGCAAGCCGCCCCGTGCAATCCACGGCAAGCAGATCGAGCACACCTCGTTCGCGCCCGGCCATTGACGGCACCTGCCCGTAGACCGGAGCGGCGAGGAGGGTCGCGTCCACGCTCTGTATGTCGCGGCGGAGCTCCGATTCCAGCCACCCTTCGGGCCGCAGCCGATAGAGCGGATTGCCGCGATCCATCGCTTTTGCCGAGCGCATTCGCGCCACTTCGCGCGCCAGCTGCATCGCTTCGCCCAGGTTCTGCCCGGTGAGCTTCGCGCGCTGTCGCATGCCGAATGTCAGCCCCGCCCGCGAGCTGCGCGCGAACTCCAGCCCGCGCACTTGCAGGCTCACGTGCCCGTCCGGACGCAGGCGCCGTTCCACGTACGGTAGCTCGCACAGGCGCTCGATTAGCGCTTCAGACGCGGCATCGCTCAGCCGCGGGCGCGTCGCGCACGCTTCCATCCGGGTGTCGAGATTCCCGAAATCCGCGGGGTCGATGCGCTCCTCGTAGCCGTGTTCGGAGTAGACGAAAACGGCGTAGCGAGCCGCGTTGGGATTCAGGAAGGCGAGGCGCAAACATGTGGCGCACGCCTCGTCCTCAGCAAGAAAGATGGCCAGGCCTTCCACGGTGAGCCGCAACTCGCGCTTCCTCAGATATTCAAGCCACACGAGGCCGAACGTCAGCGCGCCCGCTGCCGTGCCGGGCGGCGCGCCTATGGCGGCCCAACCCGCGGCGCCGCGCTTCAGGAATGCCCGCGGGTATACCGGCGATAGGCTCTCTTCCAGATTCGCCTCCGTGCTCAACTCCGCGATGTTCCAGCCCGGATACTGCCGCGAAAGGTAGCGCCGGAACTGCTCGCGGAACACCATGCGGGCTCCGCGCCGTTCGACTTCCCTGCGCGCCCGTGCGCGGTCGATCAACGATATGCTGCCTTCCTCGCCGCCGAAACGCACGACGGCAAGATCGAGCTGCCCCGGCCGTTCGCCGCGAACGCCCGTGATGCGCCGCACGAGGTTCCGCCGCTCGTCCCACACCTGAATTGTGAGCCGCGTGCCGCGCGCCTCGACGGCGTAGCAGCCGTCGCGCATCGCAAACGGCTCCTCTCCCGGTTCGAGCAGCGCCGGCTCCGCGCTGGCTTTCAGGAATTGTTCGATTTTCTCCACCGCACCGGCCGCCATCATACAATTGGTGCGTTGCAGACGATACTTTCTCATATGCTTCGCCGGAACCTGGAAGAGGTGGAAGAACGGATACGCCGCTCCGCCGCGCGCGCGGGCCGCCGGCGCGAGGACGTCACGCTTGTAGCGGTGTCGAAAACGTTTCCGGCGTCCGCTATCCGCGAGGCGTACAAGGCCGGCTTGCGCGACTTCGGCGAGAACTACATCCAGGAGTTCGAAGCCAAGCGGCCCGAAATCGGCTCGCTCGAAGGCGCGCGCTTTCACTTCATCGGCCATTTGCAGTCGAACAAAGCCCGCCGCGCCGCCGGGCTTTTCGACGTCATCCAAACCGTCGATTCGACGAAACTCGCGCGCCGGCTCAGCGAAGCTGCCGCGCGCCCGCTCGAGGTGATGCTCGAGGTGAAGCTCTCTCCGGAGCAGAGCAAGGCCGGAGCTGCGCCGGAGGACTTGCGCACGCTTGTGGACAACGTCCGCGCGATTCCCAACCTGAGGCTTACCGGCCTGATGACCATGCCGCCGTGGTCCGAAAATCCCGAGCTGTCGCGGCCCTACTTCCGCCGCCTCGCTGCGCTTGCCCGCGAACTGGGCATCGCCGGCCTGTCCATGGGCATGTCGCACGATTTCGAGGTTGCCATTGAGGAAGGCGCGACACACATTCGCGTCGGCACCGCGCTCTTCGGCGAGCGGAGATACGATTGACCGTCGGGTACTTCTCGCCGCTCCCGCCCGCCCCGACCGGCGTCGCCGCATACTCGGCCGCGCTCATCCCAGCCCTTCGAGAGCACTGCGAAGTGCTCATGAACGCCGCCGGCGCGGACGTCGCGCTATATCACCTGGGGAACAACCACCTCCACCGTTTCATCTACCGAACCGCGTTTGAGACTCCCGGCGTAATCGTGCTGCATGACGCCGTGCTGAATCACTTTTTCCTGGGAACGCTCGGCCGCGAGGAGTATATCGACGAGTTTGTGTACAACTACGGCGAGTGGCACCGCGGCGTCGCTGGCGAGTTGTGGGATGCGCGGTCACGGTCGGCCGCCGACCCGCTCTACTTCAAGTACCCCATGCTGCGGCGCGTCTGCGAGTGTTCGCGCGCGGTAATCGTGCACAACCCGGCGGCGGCGCGCATGGTCCGGGAGCACGCGCCCGCCGCGCGCGTTTACGAGATCCCGCACCTGTTCGTGCCGCCTCCGGCGCTGCCCGCCGCCGCTGCCACCCGCTGGCGCGAGCGGCACGGAATTGCGCCGAAAACGTGCCTGTTCGGCGTTTTGGGGCACCTTAGGGAAACAAAACGGCTTCATTCCACGCTGGGCGCGTTCGAACGCGCCCGCGCCGCGGGCGCCGACGCCGCGCTGCTCATCGCCGGCGGCTTTGCCTCGTCCGATCTCGAGCGGGCGCTCGCGCCGGCGCTCGCCCGGCCTGGCATTGTGCGGAAACCACACGCGCCCGAAGGCGAGTTCCACTTGATGATGTCCGCCGTGGATGCCTGCATCAACCTGCGGTATCCATCGGCGGGCGAGACCTCGGGTATCGCGATCCGCATGATGGGCATCGGCAAACCCGTCATCCTGACCGCGGACGAGGCGGTTTCGCGCTTCCCGGAAGGCGCGTGTTTGCGCGTGGACGCGGGGCCCGCGGAAGGAGAGATGCTGGCCGAATACATGAGCCTGCTGGCGGCCTCCCCGGCCACCCGAGCCGAAATCGGGCGCCGTGCGGCGGAGCACATCGCTTCGCGTCATGCCCTGGAGCGCGTCGCACGCAGCTACTCGGAAGTGCTATGCGAGCACGCGAGGCGCGAAGTATAATACCGTTATCGTCCGGGCGCGGTAGCCAAGAGGTAAGGCGGGAGTCTGCAAAACTCCTATACGGCGGTTCGATTCCGCCCCGCGCCTCCATCAAATCAACAACTTCCAGCGTATCTGTAGGAAAACACAACAGATAAACAGCCCAAAAACCTGGACTCTACGATGGACTCCAGTGTAGGAGTTCGATCAGGAATGTGCGGTTTTTGGGCGTTTTGGACTCTGGGCGGACTCTGCGACGGTCAACGTGGACTCTGCGTGAAACCCGCGTGAATAGGGCCTCTCACGCATGTTCAGTTTGGCACTTCACGTGCTCTCGCGCGGTCGTTACCGCCTTCCAAAAAACCCTGAACCCTGACTATAAGATGAGCAGGGGTCAGGATTTTCTGGTCCCTTATATAGGAGGGCAGAAAATTGGCCGCGAGGAGGATGTGAAGAGGGGCAGGCGGGATGTGAACGCAACGCTCCGCGCCTCGAACCTGATCTTCACAGCCGCTCAGCGTCAGTTGGCAGCTCACGTGCTTCGCGCGGTCGTGGTCGCCTTTCGAATGCTCCGAACCCTGGCCAGACGCCGCGGCTGTTTGATCCCCTGCACAGACGCGCGTGACAATCGGCTGTGGAGGAGATGTGGCAACGCGGAAGGTGATCACGCTGGCTGTGAACGGCGCCGAATACCTCGAACTCGAGGCTCACGCCCGGGACGCCGGCTTAACCGTGCCTGCCTACGTGAGGACGCGATGTGGACTCGAGCCGTGGGCTTTCCGCGGCGGGGAGATGCAGGGCCGTCCGCAACTGGCTCGTGCGAGGCCGCAAACGGCCCTGGAACGCCTCGCTGTGAGCTTCTCCGCCGCCGAGGACGAGTACGAGTCTCTGGTGCGCCAGGCGCGCTCTGCCGGTCTGTCGGTGCCTCAGTACGTCCGCACGAGATGTGAGTTCGTTGTGCGCTGGTCATCGGCGCCCGGGAGCGACGCGCGTGAGAACGAGACCGACGAGGCCTGGGAGCGGCTCAAAAGGCTGGGGCTCGAGCCTGAGGAATACTTTCCGGAGGAGAAGTGAGGCCGAGGGCTGGTCCGAGCCCCTCTAGTGAACAGGCCTTCATCGGCGGATACTCGTGCCGCTTGGCCTTTGCTGGCTTCCGTATGGAATCGGATTACAGCAGCAGAATCGAAACACCTGCCGCAACAAGCACCACCCACAGCACGTCGATTCTGAAGCGCAGCGCGACGAATCCGGCCAGCGCCAAGAGGACCGCCGGAACGGTCCATGAGGCAGCGAGGGCAAACTGCACCGTTACGGCCAGCAACAGGCCCACAAACGACGCCAGCACGCCGCGTAGCGCCCCACGGAAAAGCAGCGAGCCGCGCAGCCGGTCGAGATACGGAACTGAGATCAGCAACATCAGAAACGATGGTGAGAAGATCGCCACAGTGCCGATCACTGCGCCGAGCAACCCGGCGATCTGGTAACCAACGAAAGTGGCAGTGATGACTATGGGCCCGGGCGTGACCTGCCCAAGGGCGATGCCGTCCATGAACGTCTTGCCGGCCATCCAGTTCCGAACGTGCACCACTTGATTCAGCATGACCGGCACGGACGCGAATCCGCCGCCGAAAGCGAACAGGTCAACCTTGAGCATCACCGCTGCCAGGTTGAACAGCTGCCGGTTCGCTACAAACAGCAGGCCCAGCACAGCTGCGCCGGCAAGAATGGCTATGGACAGCACACGGAGGGTCCGGCGTCCTTCGGTTGGGCGACCACCATGTGCAGGTCGACCCGGCGCGCTGACCCCGCGGTACAGCCACACCCCGATAGCACCCGAGGCGGCAATGGCCAGGATGGGACTGCCCCGGAGAACGAGGAATACTGCCGCTGCTGATGCGAGGACTGCATCACGCCAGTTCTTCAGCGAGGTGCGGCCGAAAGTCACCACTGCATTTGCGACGAGCGCCACCACGATCACTTGCAGCCCCCGGAAGACGGACGCAACGGATGCGACGTCACGGGTGGCATGGTAGACAGCGGACAGCACCAGCATGAGCACGAATGCCGGCATTCCAAAACCCGTGAAAGATGCCAAGGCTCCCACGGTGCCCCGGACGCGCAGACCGACATACGCAGCGACCTGCATGGCAGTGGCGCCTGGAATTGACTGGCACAGCGCGACGCCGTCCGCAAACGTCTCCTCAGAGAGCCACCGCTTCTTCTTCACGGCAAGGTCGCGGATATAGGCGACCATCGCGGGCCCGCCGAATGCCGTCATACCCAGGCGCAGCAGAGCCAGAAACAGCGCGTGGACGGGCACTCGCGGTGCAGGAGCGCAGGAAACATCAGGGGCGGCCACAGAATCCGCTACTCCGTACCCGCCGCGTGGCGTCGAGTCTGCCGAGGTATCAGCTTCTGCGCGGTTCTTGTGAGATTCCTCTTGACCCATTCAAGCCCTCCAGAATACATGTCCAGGCGAGCCGGTGCACTCTGGCCGGCGCTGGGTGTCGTCAACATCGGCGTGAAAAAAACTTTGCCCCATGCCGTCCAGTATACATACCTACTTGCACGCGAAGGCCGCAGTCTACACCCGTTCTGGGCCATATCGGACGCGGGAGATGCTGGCGCGCGCCCGGACGGTCCGGGCGACGCCGCCGATGGCGCTGGACCGGCTGTCGGTTTCTGTGAACGTCACCACCGGCGAGTACGAGGATCTCGCACGGCAAGCCACCGCTGCCGGGCTCTCGGTGCCGCAGTACGTCCGCACGAGATGTGAATTCCCCGTGCGCTGGTCATCCGTGCCCGGCACCGAGGCACGCGAGAACGAAGCGGACGAGGCTTGGGAGCAGCTCAAGCACAACGGGATCGTATCAGGCCAGAAATCGTTTCGCGTTCCTCCATCTGAGCAGGGCAGAAATCTGCTCCGAAACCTATTTGCAGCCGGCAAACGGCGGCAGGAACACTATTCTCCTGTTTGGGGGATCGAGCGGGCGATCCTGAAACCGCTGTTGTTGCAGCTCTGATGCAGGCCGAAGCCGGGGCGGTCTGTGAATCGCAGCGTCTCGCGCTCCAGGCCCCAGGCGCCACCTCGAAGTGGACGGCCTTCACCGGCTGCGACGTGAGGCATTGCGGTGCCCCCTTCGCGGCGGGCAGCGCCGTCAGCGGGCGCGCCGCCGTAATTCGCCGACCACACATCAGCGACCCACTCCCAGGCATTGCCCAAGGTGTCGTAGAGACCCCACGCGTTCGGCTGCTTCTTGCCCACAGGGTGCGTCCTGAGTTCCGAGTTATCACGATGCCAGCCGGCTCCGTCCACGTCGCTCACCGAGTCCGCCTGGCTGCCGGCTCGCGCAGCATATTCCCACTCGGCCTCACTCGGTAACCGGTAGTCCTGCCCCGTTTCGCTCGAAAGCCACTTGCAGAACTCCGCCGCATCCTGCCAACTCATCTCCACCACCGGATCATCGTCGGACTGCGGGAAGCCGGGATTCCGCCAACTTGCCCCCTGCCGCCTCTCCCAGTAGTTGCGGGAACGCCACGTGGCGGCCAGCGGTTTTGACGCGCAGCAGACGAAGGACCAGCCCTCCCTTTCAGCGTCAGTGCGGTATCCCGTGGCCTCGGTGAATGCGCGGAACTGGCCGACCGTCACTTCGGTTCGACCCAAGTCAAAAGCAGGCACGCGAACGTCGTGTCGCGGCCTCTCGCCTGCGTTCTCCGAACCCCATCCGGAACTCGCCGGCGGGAATTCGCACCAGGTGAAAAGTCGCGGAGCGTGAATCCCGCTGATTCGATTACTGCTCTTGCCCTGGCAATGAACGCTCGTCCCGCGTCATCGGGCGGGAATCGGAAAACCACGCGGAACGCTACTTGCCTATTCTTCGCGTCGGGATAGCTCTGAACGATTTCACCGCTCTCGACAAAAGCCAGGTACGCATTGAGCTTCTTCTGGAGAATCGTCTGATGTGCGACGGTGTCGGCCCAGTCGAGATGATCGCTGATCGTGAGGACGACGTGACCCGTTTCACGTTGGATCCCCACGATATCTATGGTGTCGCTCTGCTCTACTGACACCCGAACCTCCCAATTCGATGGCCGCCATGGGTCGGCGAAACCGGTTGGGGGAGCGTTGTCCGCTCCACGCTCCGCAGTCTACACCCGTTTCCGGCCGGGCCGCGGGCGCGGGGCGGCGGGGGCGCGCTACCGCTCCCGACTTCGGTCGTCTATGCAGCCGCTGTCCGGGAGGCGGGCTAGGCTGTCGAAATACCCCTCTTGATGGAGCTGAGCGATTGCCTTCTGCATACAAGCTAGCGTCACGCTCGGGATGACTATCATCCCAGGCAGCGCTACGCAGCATTGATCCTCCTCCAGGTCCTGCGCGAGCCGTACCGGATCGTAGAAGCCGACCTGCACGCGATCGCCGTTCGGCAGCCGTACCACCGCGCTGTAGTAGACGCCCTCCTGCTCCGCCTCCCACGCGGTGCAGTCGTCAAACCCATTGGGGAAATGCAATGTGGGCTCTCCAACTTGCATAACAGGCACCCCCTCGTTCCACGCTCCGCACCCTACACCCGTTGCCGGCCGTGCAGCGGGGCGGTGACCTGACCCCTTTTTCCGTCCACTAAGTTATACAACTTCGCACCATTCCTTCGCCGTCTTGTCAGTCCCGCCTGCGCGGACGGGATCGCGAGTCAGGGCCGCCGCAGGCGCCCGAAGGG
>Ga0078972_1006335_pt1 | contig 28296 bp, 27 predicted proteins | sample YelNatPaOPGAMG01_FD_67568 | JGI IMG/M metagenome (GOLD analysis project Ga0078972, IMG submission 67568) | Hot spring thermophilic microbial communities from Obsidian Pool, Yellowstone National Park, USA - OP-RAMG-01 (SPADES assembly) (version 2) | ecosystem: Environmental > Aquatic > Thermal...
ATGCCACGTTGGTCAGCGTCGGGCTGCTGGAGTTGTTGGCCATCCCGCCGCCGTCGGAGGTGACGGAGTTGCCGCTAAAGGTCACGTTGGTCAGCGTCGGGTTGCTGTACAAGTTGAACATCCCCCCGCCGTATCGGGCAGAGTTGCTGCCGAAGGTGACGTTGGTCAGCGTCGGGTAGCTCTCGCTGTTGTACATCCCGCCGCCGTGTTCGTTGACGTAGTTGCCGCTAAAGGTCACGTTGGTCAACGTAGGATTGCTGGAATAGTTGAACATCCCCCCGCCGTATTGGGCAGAGTTACTGCCGAAGGTACCGTCCGTCAGCGTCGGGATGCTGGAGTCGTTGTACATCCCACCGCCGTAGGAAGCGGAGTTGCCGCTGAATGCTACGTTGTTCAGCTGCGGCTGGCTGTTCGTGTAATTATACATTCCGCCTCCGTAGTCTGCAGAGTTGTCGCTGAATGCCACGTTGGTCAGCGTCGGGCTGCTGGAGTTGTTGGCCATCCCGCCGCCGTTGGAGGCGGCGGAGTTGCCGCTGAAGGCCACGTTGGTCAGCGTGGGGTCGCTTTCGGAGTTGTACATCCCGCCGCCGACGGAGTCGTCGGAGACGGCGGAGTTGCCGCTGAAGGTGACATGGTTCAGTGTCGCGTCGCTTTCGTAGTTATACATCCCGCCGCCGTAGTTGAGAGTGGAGTTGCCGCTGAAGGTGACGTCGGTAAGAATCGGGTTGCTGCCATCGACATTGCTCATCCCACCGCCGTAGGAGGCTGAGTTGCCTCTGAATTCCACGCCGATTATGACCGGGCTGCTAGATTTCTCGTTGTACATTCCGCCGCCTTCTTGAGCGCTATTGCCGCTGAAAATAACGTTGGTCAGCTTAGGGTTACTATTAGAATAATTGTACAAGCCGGCACCATACAGTTGCGCCTGATTACCACTAAAAAGCAGGTTCGCAATGGTTGGGCGGCTGGCTGAGTTGTACATCCCTCCACCTCTGTTGAATGGATACTCACCATTCGCCTGCCCGGCAGTGATGACAAAGCCGTCCAGCACGGCAGTGCTTTCTGCCTCCCCGCCGGTGACGACGTTGTAGGCATTGCTACTCTGGATGTCTTTCCAGGTCTCGGCGATGTAGTTGCCATCAGTGTTGCTGTCGTTCTTGTCAATATCGCCGCTGAGGATGGTAAGGTTGACGTGCCAGTTGCGCTCGTCACGGCTGCTCTCCGTGCCAGCAAAGCCGCCGTAGACTGCCACGCCGCTATGGAGAGTGAAGGTATCGCTGCGTTTCGTGCCGGGATAGTGGACGCCAGCCTTGACCCAGATTTCATCGCCACTGATGGCAGTTGTCAGGGCGGTCTGCAAAGTGCAGGCGTTCGCCCACGACGAGCAATCGCCGCTGCCCGTGGCGATCGGCGCGGCGTATAAGATACCGGCGGCGCGGGCCGGGCTGACCAGCGCGAGGATTAGCGCTAACAACAGGAATAAAGGAAGTAAATAAACAATGGGTTTGGGGATAACCATGGTGCCTCCTTAAGAGATAAAGTTTTCTCGTAGCCGCCTAACCTGTCCCTTTTTAGAAGGCGTTCCGGTTCTCCTGCAAAGGAATGATTTAGCTGGCAGGGAGATTTTGGAATAATTTCATTGTATATGAAATTTATCCTGAAAGCAATATCTTACGTGCCTGAAATTTAATTTTAAAGGATCAAAAGTACATAACCAAAAAGTGAAAATTCCAATCATACTTGAAATATTGACGCACCTAAAAAGAAAGGAACTCTCCAAATTACTACCAAAGCTGCCTCAATAAGTATGGTTCTAAATACCGTAAATGTGACAAAGGAAATGAAAATTGACTTTGCTACTATTAAAATTGAGCGGGAAATGAACACATAGTACAGAAACTGAATGGAGAATTACTTATAACCTGTATCCATCAAGCTAAAGGGAAACAAAAAGAACTGATGAAGAAGACATATGTAAGTATCTTGCAAACCAGCAAGATAACCTGAAAGATATGGATAGGCGAAATTATCCCAATCTTTCCTTATGCACCCTGGGAAGCATTGAAGGCAAGATCGATAAATTGGTGATTCTTTACTAGCCCAATTTTTCTATTCCATGGAGGTGATCAGTATAAATCTTGGGTACAATCACTTAAACGTAAAGTGAATTATGGATTCTCCCTTAATGCCTATTTCTGATTTTATGGACATTTGAAACAGTAACCACGTCTCGGCTTGATGGTTGCTTCGCACTGTGAAGGTCGACCAAGGTTTTTGGGTGTAGAAAACGTACACCAGGGCACTTTTCACTTGGTTTTCTTCAGCTATTTTCTGCATCAACGCCTCTTTGCTTTGCCCTTTTTCGCTGTCATAGAACTTTCCAGATACCGAATGGGCTGCCTGGCTTCGTTTGCCAACTGATCAGCGTGTGCCTTGATTTTCTGGCTGACTTCTTCAACATAAGACTTGAAATCTTTTAGCAATAAACCTTGCCGGTTCAGAAAACGAACAAAAGCGCCCTTTGGATAGAGCATCGTCAGATGACCCTTGAATATCATTCGATCGAAAGTCGTTAATGAACCAAGCAGAGAATTTTGGTGTATACTTAAATATATATCCATGGCCCGTCTTGTGACATAAGGGGAGGCGGTTGCTGGCTACGTTCCTGCTTTTTAATCCTGAATTATGCCATATAACAGGCCACCTTACTCATTTTTTGGTTGCAGCGGGAAGCTGCGCTATGTTTCATTATGTGAATCATTGAAAAATAATTATAGGCGGGAGTTTTTTAACCTTGAACAAAAATTGTCCAACTCGAGCTAAAATAGATCTATGAAACAGAAAGAAATAAAAAAAGGTGAAATAGTAATTTATCAATCACCGTTTGGGCCGGAAATTCAGGTTAAATTGGAAAATGATACGGTTTGGCTTGATGCTCATTTGATGGCACAACTCTTTGATATTAATCGCCCGGCTATTGTTAAGCATATCAATAATATTTACAAATCAGGCGAATTAGATAAAAAATCAACCTGTTCCATTTTGGAACAGGTTGCTGCTGACGGCAAAATCAGAAAGATGAATTTATATAACCTTGATATGATTATCTCAGTTGGCTATCGGGTTAATTCCAAACGAGCTACTCAGTTCCGCATCTGGGCTACTAAAACCCTTAAAGAGCATCTCGTCAAGGGCTATACCATCAATGAGAAACGGCTTTTACAAACTAAGAATCAGTTGCAGGAATTACAAAGCACTATCTCTTTTTTACAGGAAAAATCCAAACACAAACTTTTAGCCGGGCAGGAGCAAGAAATTTTAGATTTACTTGCAAACTACTAAAATACAAAGTCGGGGCGGGCGGACTCGAACCGCCGACCCCCGCGTCCCAAACGCGGTGCGCTACCGTACTGCGCCACACCCCGATATCTTAATTGAGTATAATGCGAAGTATACCAAACCGTCAAGGAAATTCCCCTATGGAAGATTTCCCAATCCTTTATGAAGCCCAACACCGTAACTATCAGGAAGATATTCCTTTCTGGCTTGACTTAGTGGCTAAGGTTGGTGGCCCGGTTTTAGAATTAGGCTGCGGAAGCGGGCGAGTTTTGATCCCCATTCAACAAACAGGTGCAGTGATTTTCGGGCTAGATCGTGATCCTGGTATGCTCAGGCTACTCCGCCAGAAACAAGCTGCCCATCTTGTATGTGCGGATATGACTGCAATTCCATTCCATCTTCTCTTTCGACTCATTATCTTACCTTGCAACACTTACTCAACATTGAGCGCCAACGAAAGAAAATGTCTTTTAAACCAAATCAATCGGTTAATCCATCCGGAAGGAATTTTCGGCGTTAGTTTAACTAATCCCTGGATCCTGCGCGCTGCTGCTGAATCCGCCGAGACCGAAGTTGAAGAAATCATTGCACATCCCAGCGATGGTTATCCAGTGCAAATCTCCAACGCTTGGCAACGCACTCCCGAGCAATTGATCATTTCCTGGCATTATGATCATCTATATCCCGATGGAACGGTCAAACGTTTTACCATTGAACAAGCGCATGATTTACAAACCCCTCAAGAATATGAATCGGAATTTAAACGCGCTGGTTTAGAAGCGAAAGCAAAATATGGCGATTTCAACCAATCGCTCTTCCATCGTTCATCACCCTATCTGATTTATCTACTCCAGAAAAAAGAATCACTCCCGCGCGCTTAAGCAAGATACAGAGGGGAATCCAAATTGGATATTTATGTCCGCATCATCAAAATGGTATGTTCTGCTTTTGGCGAGCTAATTTTTCTTGCGGCAGCAAACACGCGTATAACGCTCGGCTGAGCGGGGTGGCAACATTTTTTGCTCCTCCGAACCGCAGAACCGCCCCGATTAAGGCATCAAGTTCCGAGGGTTTCCCATCCATCACATCTCGTGCCATTGATGGCATGGTTTGATAAGGTGATCGATCGATAAAATCCATCCGTCGCGAGATAACCGCTTCGCTCAGGTTAATCCCGTTAGCACATGCCACCTGATAGATTTCGTGCATGAGTTGCTCCAGTAAGGTACGCGTTTGTGGGATTTCACGGATAACCCCAAGAGGCGCACGCGTTACTGCTGCAAGTGCTCCTACAGAAGCAATAAAAAGGAACTTATCCCATAACGCAGCATGAATATCAGAAGGTATTTCCGCGTGTAAACCAGCGCTCTCAAACAATTGTCTTAATTGGATCAAGCGCGCTGTCGGTTGGTTGTCAAATTCACCAAAAGCCAGATAAGGTTCAATTCCCACATGCTGGATTATCCCAGGCGCGCTAATTTGCGCCGAAATTTGACATAACCCAATGAGAACCGCTTCTTTCCCCAACGCCTCTGCTAACTGAGCGGGGGTCTCTATTCCGTTTTGGAGGGGCAAAACGATACTTTCTTTCCCCACCAATTGCTTAAGCCCATTCAATATCAAGGGGATTTGCCAGGCTTTCACAGCCACAATCACCAGATCAACCTTGCCGATATCTCGGGGATCTTCAGTGGCTATAGAAGGCTGAACGACAAAATCACCCGATACTCCGCAGATATGAATCCCATGCTCTTGAATTGCTTTTAAATGATCACCCCGCGCTACCACACTTACATCTATACCCGCTTTGAGTAATCGTGCGCCAAAATACCCTCCCACTGCTCCACTTCCGTAAATTGCAACTTTCATTAAAACCTCCCAACAGTTTTATTAGCGTAGGTCAGTTTGCCTTGACACATCGCTTTATCAGTGATAATCTTACGCTCGTTAATTGTTGTCATCAGTATTATATACTTATGACAGCAGCAATATTATCAAAGAAAGATGGAGATCGAAAGATGAGTGAACGTATTATTGGCACTGTCAAATGGTTTAACGCTGCAAAGGGCTACGGATTCCTAGGGCGTGAAGACGGTGAAGATGTGTTTGTGCACTTTACCGCCATTCAGACAGATGGCTACCGCAAATTAGTCAAAGACCAGAAAGTGGAGTTTTCAATAGAAGAAGGACCAAAAGGTTTACAAGCAGCAAATGTAGTTCCCCTCTCATAAATTACAACTGAACATGGAGAATAACAGCAGGGCCACGCAAAAGTGACCCTGCTGATTTTTTTATTTTGACTGCCACTCGGTGTGAAAGATGCCAGGCTGGTCTATGCGTTGATAGGTATGTGCTCCAAAATAATCCCGTTGCGCCTGGGTCAAATTAGCAGGCAATCGCTCGCTGCGATACGCGTCATAATATGCTAGAGAAGCGCTCATTGCCGGCAATGGAATGCCGATAGCGACTGCGGTACGGATCACCTCGCGCCAGGCATCCTGTGCATCAAATAAAGCTTGGCGGAAAAAGGGAGCCAGCATTAAATTGGGCAAGTCGGGTTGCTCTTGAAATACCTGGCGCACATCATTTAGAAATTGTGCCCGGATGATACAGCCACCGCGCCAAATACGGGCTATTTCGCTCAAATTCAATCCATAATCATAACTCTGGCTGGCAACTCTTAACATCGCCATCCCCTGTGCATAAGAGCAAATTTTAGAAGCATAAAGGGCCTTACCAATCGCTTCGATCATCCAATCCCGTTTTTTATCCAATCTAAATGTTGGACCACTCAATATTGGAGCGGCTGCAACTCTTTCAGCGCGAATAGCGGATAACAAACGAGCTTCGACTGCAGCATTGATGGTCGGGATTGGCACACCGATGTCAAAGGCGTCCTGACTAGTCCATTTGCCCGTTCCTTTTTGCGCCGCTTCGTCCAAGATCATTTCGACCAATGGTTTTCCGGTGAGCGTATCGCGCACTTTAAATATCTGGGCGGTTATCTCAATTAAGTAAGAAGAAAGAACACCTTTATTCCAATTTTCAAATACCTGGCTCAATTCGTTCGCTTCCAGATGCAACGCGCGCTTAAGCAAATCATACGCTTCAGCAATTAATTGCATATCCCCATATTCGATACCATTGTGAACCATTTTAACGTAATGACCAGCGCCTCGGGGACCCAGATAGGTTACGCAAGGCTCGCCGTTCACTTTTGCAGCGATCGCTTTAAACAACGGCTCAACTTGTCGATATGCGTCAAGATGCCCCGATGGCATAATGCTAGGACCATGTAGGGCACCCTCTTCGCCTCCTGAAATGCCCACGCCTAAATACTGAAAACCCTGTGCCTCTAATTGCTGGGCACGCCGTTCGGTATCTTTGAAATATGAATTGCCACCATCGATGACAATATCCCCTTTTTCAAGGTACGGTTTGACTTCATCGATAACTTGATCTACCGCCTCTCCGGCTTTTACCATAATCATTACTCGCCGTGGTTTTTTCAATGCGGAGACAAAGGCGGGAATTGTTTCATAGGGTTCGATATTCTTCCCTGCAGCTGGACCAGCCATAAACTCCTCAGTTCGTTTGGCAGTGCGATTAAAAACTGCCACACGAAACCCATTTCTTTCCATATTTAGCACCAGGTTTTGCCCCATTACAGCTAAACCAATCAATCCTATATCACACTGTCCCATAATAACCTCCATTTTCATTCATTCATTATATCTCTAAAAAAGAATGGAGAAGATTGTATCAATGTCAAACTATTTTATGCCCGTTAGGCACATCATATCATTTAACTCTATAGTAGCCCATATTGCCGCAATTCGGAAAAGATTGAATAACAAGAGTTTGAAAAGCAATAATTTACGCGAAATTAATCTCGAAAAAGGGAAACCTTCCAAATTTGTAAGGTGTAAAGCTTGATTTTTTCTTTATAATGTAAATGGCACTTGGGCGAGTGTCAAAAAGAGCAAGCCGTCCGGCTTGTTCTTTTTATTTTGCATAGATAAGAAGGCCAAACCATACCGGATTATTAACAAGAATTCAATGAATATCTTAGACGACCATAAAATTAAAGAATGGAGTACTCTTATCTTTTTTATTCCCCTTTCAATTAGTAAAAGGACTATACTTTTCTTAAAAAACATAGGTAAAGAAGAATAGTGGGATACAATCAGCTGATTTTTTAGCTCGGAATGTCAGATTAACATTGATGGGGTGACAATATATTTCATGCAGAAGGAATAGAATACTTAATTTTAGCTTACCAGCCTCAAAAATACGGAATATAAAATTCAAAACCTGATGATTTAGAAGAAAATGACATCTACTATTCTCATTGTAAATAAATCAGTCAAAACAATGTCAAGCCATCGCGTTTACTATACAATATTTGGAAAAGGATCATCAATCGTTTCCAGATTACCCCAACATTGGTTGTGAACTACAAATAAAAGCACAGAAAAGAAATTTTATTACAGACATTATAAATGATATTAATGAGCCAACCTATGGATATTTTACCGAGAATTATGCTATTAGCCATGGAAAAATGATGAACTTTATTAACTGCAAGATAATGATTTTATTATTTATTATAGAGTAAATTCACGTGTTTTTTGCCTTAAAAAATAGTACAGAATGTTCAAGCCTTCATTTTCTTAAATTTCCCGGGTAAAGGACAACTTTTCAAATCACCCATAATTCTGTCTAAAATTTGATAATATAGTATAATCTCCATCAAACCCAAAGGATATATAATTTATGGAAACGGATGCCTCACAAAATACAAAGCAGGCTAATTTAATCAAGGAGCCCCGTTTTGACCTCGGAACACTTGCACAAACAAGCTTGCCTTTGGAAATTATTTATCAACCTTTCCGAGGCACCAACCGTACTGATCTTGCCAACTTAGACGGACAGGAGATAACAGTATCCTTCAGAAATGAGGTACCAAACATACCTTCTACTACCTACGGAACTTTTGGGCTGTACCGATACCCCGCCAAATTTATTCCACAAGTAGTTGCTTATGCTATTGAGACATGGGGACAACCGGGGCAAAAGATGATTGATCCTTATGCTGGTAGCGGTACGACGGGACTTGTAGCTCGACTTTACGGGTTGGACTATGAGTTGTGGGATCTGAATCCATTACTTGAAGTGTTGCACTCTATAGCAGTAATGCCTCCAAGACCAGTGCCAGTAAAGAATCTTGTTGAAACTGTTATGAAAAGTACACAACAATGGCTACCACAATGGATAAACTTGCATTACTGGTATCCTGAGCCAGTCCTACCATTATTATCTCGGGTCTGGGGTTTTTATCACAACTTAGAGGATGAATATACTCAAAAGCTGCTGACTGTGCCACTATTAAAAGTGACACGTATCTTTTCCTATAACGACCCTCAACGTCAGAAACTTTCACGTTCTCCGAAAGCCATTCAGCGTGTAGATACATTACTTAACGGAGATTGGCAGCATAATTTTGCAAAATTATTATATGATGAAGTCCTTATTGTTCTGCAAAAGCTCAACGAATATCAAACCCTCAAATGGGTAAACAGAAATGTTCAGGCAAATATCGTCTGTGGAAAGGACTCATTGGACCTGGTTAAACATTGTGAGCCTGAAAAGAATCAGTGGAACATGCTTATAACATCACCACCATATCTACAAGCACAGGAATATATCCGCTGCTCCAAAATGGACCTATTCTGGTTGGGATATACCGAAGCACAAATACGCGATTTGGCGAAACAGGAGTTACCCTACAAGCACGTTGAGCCTATACCTATCCTATCTGAGACATACGCTAAGTATCGCCATCTCATCAATGAACCACATCTACGTCAGATGTATGACCAATACTTCCATAGCGTCTTGGGAACCCTGACTCACCTGTCGGAATATATTACAGAGCGCATGTGTCTCTTTGTAGGAGAAGCAACAGTTCGCGGGCGGAGCATACCTATAGATCGCATTATTGCAGAACATTTCGTCTCTCAGGGATGGCAACATGAAGTGACATTAATTGATAAAATTGTTGCTCGTGTCATGTTTCGCGCCAAAGTAAACCCTGCAACGGGCATAGAGGACCGTAGGATGCCAACTGAGAATTTGGTTGTATTACGTAAAAAGAACTGAATATATGACTAATAGGGAATAAAAATGCCATCACGTAGTGAACAATCTGGACGTGAAGCAGCGGTTACTGGCTTTGCAAATGAACACATTGCTGTTGGTTTGTTGATGAAACGTTATCAAAATGTCTCTCTAGTAGATCTGCCTTTATCCACTTACGATATTGTTATCGCCCGTAAGATGGAAGATGGCTCCGAAGACATTATCCGCGCACAAGTGAAAACAGCTAAGAAAAATATTGCATTTACTGGTGGTGAACGGGGTGGCGTAGACAGAATATATCGTTCAGATGCCAAAAAATATAGACAAACCACACTCACTTCGGATGTGGTTATTGGAGTACACGAAGAAGGCGGAATTTATTCACTATATTTTGTGCCTACCTGCCTAATTGAAAAGCTGGATCAGAATAGTATTTCATTGCACAAAATAGAGTTCCTAAAGGATAATTACGAGATTCTGAATTTCTGTAAAAACGCGGAATACATATTGGAGCTAGAAAATTGCAAGAAAATCCTTAAACTACGAAGATACGGTAAAAGACAAAGTGAACACAAGTCACACCCTTAACATTTTTGAATCAGGATAAAATGTAGAAAGCAATAATTATAAGCTACCAGATTCTTATGCTTTGCGAAAGCATTATCTCCTCTCCCTTATCTAACCTGTAGGTTGGGTTACCCAACGCTAGCCATTGGCACCCTCTGTTACCTTTCTGAGTCAGAAATAGTGGGATATACTTCGGTTTCAAAATGAAGTGCCTCAAGAGAGGGAAGATGACAATCATTTTATCAGAAAATAACGTCCCCGAAATTTAAGATAAACCAATGAAAATAGATATTGAAGAACCAATACCCTAATTCGAAACGATAGGATTAAATGTTCATAAACCAAATAGGTTGGTCCTTTGAATTTATTCCTATTCCTTATCAGCTTATTCGTAATTCAACGAACCCCTTTCCTCACTCGTATTCAAACATGATGCGAATATGATAAAATTGATAATACTATTCCGTTCGTAACTTTTCACGATTTGCTTCATCTAATGAGTAACGATAAATTAAAAGACGATCTATCCCTCGAAGCTCTACGCAATGGCGATCGAGCTGAATTTGCCCGCTTAGTCGAGCAATATGATGCGTTTATTTATCGGCTGGCATTGCGCATCGTTGGCAACCCACAGGATGCCGAAGATGTTCTACAGGAAACGTTCATCAAAGCCTTGAAACACCTCTCCGAATTTGATGGACGGTCTAGTCTGTCAACCTGGCTTTACCGAATTGCCACAAACGAAGCATTAATGGTTTTGCGTAAAGATAAAAGCGCAACCGTTTCCTTGGATGAGCCGGATGACAATAGTGATGATGAGCAAGAACCATTGGAAGTGGTTGATTGGTGCTGTTTACCGGAAGAGACATTAATGAGTGCTGAAGCAAGAGAATACCTGGACAAAGCTATCTCCGAACTACCACCCACCTTACGGGTTGTGGTAGTGTTGCGCGATATCCAGGGGTTGTCGACCCGTGAAACCAGCGAAGTACTTAACATTAGTGAGATGGCGGTAAAAACACGCCTTTCGCGCGCACGTTTGCAATTGCGCCAGAGTTTATCCTCTTACTTCAGTCAACAATTTGGGTTGGAGAATTAAGATAATGACCCAGCAAAAACCATCTTGCCATGAATTAATCAGCTCCCTATCGGATTTCATCGATGGGGAATTAGAAGCCGAACTCTGTGCAAAAATCGAAAGCCATCTTGCCGAGTGCCAAAATTGTCGTATCGTGGTAGATACCCTCCGCAAGACAATCACTCTCTATCAACAGACAAGTTTAGAGACAGAAATGCCCAACGAGGTGCGCAGCCGTTTGTTCAAGCGGTTGGACCTCGAGGATCTTCTGAACAAATAGATTTGTAACTTTTAGGCACTCAACGCATCTAATTTTTCAATGGATGAAAACAAACCGAAAAAACCGTTTGTACTGGAAACCATAAAACGAGAAGAACCTTCAACAACTAAAAAGCCCTTGAAAGCAGGGGATATTTGTCCCAAATGCGGAAAAGGGAAGTTGGATTACGACGGCACACTCAGCCTTGCTTGTCCAGTCTGCGGTTATAAAGAAGGTGGTTGTTTCACCTGATAATTTTATTAATCCTCCGGTGGAGGAAAAGGAAGGAATAATGTCAGAAAATTTACTTGATGAGGATATTCGCAACCAGGTTCGTGAGGTTTTTCAAGACTTGAAAGCGGATGTAGAAGTATTATATTTTGGTAGTGATAGTGATTGCGAAACTTGTGGTGATACCCTTAAGTTATTGCAAGAGGTCACCAGTTTATCGGATAAATTAAATTTATCGGTATACGAACTGGAACAAGACGCAGACGTTGCCCGACAGTATCATGTGGATAAAGCACCGGGAATCGTGATTGCAGCAAAAGACGGCAATACCATCTCCGATTATGGTGTCCGTTATGCTGGTATCCCCGCTGGGCATGAATTCAGTTCATTGATCCATGACTTAGTGTTGGTTTCTGGACGCGACTCCGGTTTATCTCCGGAAACGCGTCAGCAGTTGAAAAACATCTCCAAGCCGGTATTCATGCAGGTTTTTGTAACCCCAACTTGCCCGTATTGCCCCCGTGCAGTCGTTCTTGCCCACCAGATGGCGATGGAAAGCCCATTCATTGAGGCAGAGATGGTTGAAGCGATTGAATTTCCAGAACTTTCCGATCGTTTTGGGGTGAGTGGTGTTCCTCAAACCACCATCAATGAAGGCGCGGGCACCGTGATTGGAGCAGTGCCGGAAGCCAATCTGTTGGCAGAAATCTTACGTGCGACCAATCATCACAATTAATACCCCTCTATGAGTACGACAACTCATCGCTCCACCCGTCGTTCCACTCGTCGTTCTGCTCCTCAAAAGAACCGACCGATTCCCCTCTTACTAATTGGGATCGGATTGGTTCTTTTGGGTTTAGCGGCATTCATCCTCTGGCCGAAATCATCCCAAAATAGCGCAAGCGATTCTTTTGGGGTCGTGCCGGCGAGAATAGAAAAGCCAGCTCCTAAATTGCAATTAACCGATCTTCAAGGCAATGCTGTTTCCCTCGATGATTTTCGCGGCAAAGTAATCCTATTGAACAATTGGGCAACCTGGTGCCCGCCCTGCAAAGCCGAAATGCCGACTTTGGAGAGCTATTATAAAGATCATCAAAAAGATGGATTTGTGATCATAGCTATCGAAGCAGGAGAACCTCCAAGCGAAGTAGCAGATTTTGTCAAACAGTATGGATTAAGTTTCGTGGTGTTGCCAGATCCACACCTGCAATCCATTACAGCCTTCGGCAATAATACTTTGCCCAATTCTTATGTCATTGATGGGCAAGGTATGATCCGTTTAGCGTGGAGTGGACCGATTGAACGAGCTGCTTTAGAAAAATTTGTAACCCCGATGTTGGAGAAATAAATGCAAGCAAGTGTAAATTGGAAAGGTCGCCTCTCATTTACGGGGCAAGCGGAAAGCGGTTTCACTTTGCCATTGGGCAGCACGCCTGATGTCGGAGGAGATAATGATGGTTTTCGACCGATGGAACTGATGGCGCTTAGTTTAGCCGGCTGTACTGCGATGGATGTCATCTCGATTTTGATGAAAAAGCGCCAAAATGTCACTGGGTTTCATGTGGATATCGACACCGATCGTGCCAATGAACACCCAAAAGTATTCACGCGTGCCACCATAGAATACCATGTCAGCGGTCATCAGGTTCAAGAAGAAGCAGTGCTCCGTGCCATTGAGCTATCTGCAACTCGTTATTGCCCGGCTCAGGGAATGTTGAAAAAAGTTATGCCCATCACCCTCAAATATTTCATCTACGAAGTGGACAATGACGGCTCCGAGAAATTAGTGAAAAGCGGCGAGTACATTCCACCACAGCCTTAAACGCTGCCTTTGCTATTTCAGTGCTAAAACACCAAACGCCTCTGGTTGATGTACAATGCGACTGAACCCCGCTTCTTTCAGGCGGCGAATCACACCGCGCGTCACCCCAGCGCCCATTTTACTCGCCGGATCACCGATGTAATGAAACATCTTGCCCTTTTGGTTGAGAACCCGCCAGGCCTGGCGGTAAAATTCCGCTGAATACAACTCCCCAGCCAGGCTAAATGCCGGTGGATCATGGATAATCAAGCGAAATTCTCCATCGCCAAAATGGATAATTTCCTCATAAGCATCCCCAACGATTTGAGTAATGCGTGGATTCTCAAATAATTCCCGCGACCAGGGGTTTTGGCGAGCAATCTGAAGTACTTCCTCATCGCGTTCCACAGTAATTACCTGGATTGCTTTGCGGGAGGCTTGAATGGCAGTATAACCCAAACCGGTGGCAGTATCTAAAACCTTTCCAAATGATGCCCCAGCTGCTTTAATTTTCTTGCGTGTGTCTTCGTAGGGGTCGATGTCTTTAAATCGATGCATCGGGATTCCGGAGATCAACAAAGTAGGCGCTCCTTTGGTTGGCATCAAGCTATACACCCTTCCAGTTTGCTCCGAATATAACCGAATGGGGATGATCTCTTTTCCCGTAATCCGATAACAACAGGTTTCATCTTGCTGAATGGTCTCTAATTGCTCCCAGGTGACGACGCCTTCATTATCAGGAAGGACGACTCCTTCATGAGTGAGCATCACCATGCTATCACTCAGCCCCAAATCCAAAGTTATCAGGGCTTGCTTCGCCCCTTCCGCCTTTGCGGACAATAATCGTCCAGCCTGTATATAAGATATTACGCTATCAGCCATGGCAGCAATTGTGTTCACCGATATATAGATAGATACCCCCTCAATTTAAATTTATCCTATTCGATAAAAATTTCCACGTGCTCGCCGTCTGTCTCGTCTACCACATCAATCAATTTACCTTGTGCGCCTGATTGTATTGCAGAGAGAAGTTCCTCAAATGCCACATCGGGTGCATATTTCGCGGCGATATTTAAACCAACATCAACCAGTCCGATGGGCAAATTGACGGTGGCTTTTGTTTTTCCGCTAGCAATATCGGTCACCCGCACTCGTAACCAGCGCGCATCATTCAAGGTTTGGCGAGAATACGTTTTTGGTCGGGCGGTTTTTGCACTGTCGGACAGGGCTGCCAACAACTTTGCCCCTTCTTCGGCAGTGATTTTCCCTTCATCTATCATTTTCAATATCTTCATCCTTTCTTCACTGGATGCCATTTCTTCTACCTCCCATAGAGACTCCTTTCAACCTAACCCTCTTCTCCCAAGGCTGATAAGAGCCTTTCTGCCTGTTCAACTGTAATCTTTTTTTCTTCTAACATCTTGAGAATATATAAGCGTTCGTCTTCCAGATTTTCCGACTTCACTCCCGTGGATGATCCCGTCTCGCGTTCCTTTGCCTTTTTATCCGATTCGGTGGATTTGGATTCAGTAGTGTCTGCTTTAACACGTGCTTCTGTCATCCGTTGGGCTAATTTTTCCTGGGCAAGGCGCATTTTCTCTTGAGCGCGTATACTTGCCTTTTGGCTAGAAACACGCGCACGCTCTAGAATTTTCTCTAGTATCGGCTGCGATACGCCCATTTTTTCTATTTCATCGGAAAGATGTTGCATCTGCTGGTTAAAACTTTCGACTTGAGCTTCGATTTGCTCTGTAAACTTCGCTTCATATTGATCGTTCATCCGGTCATTTTCAGCGCCAAACAAATCCTTGAAATCCGGGGTGGAATGCCAGGAAGGGGAGTGAATAAACAGGATTATTTTTCCCTCACATTCGATGTTAAAGGGAACAGTACCTTTTCCTAATTGAGATTGATAGGTTCGCTCCGTTAAATGGCGTCGTTCACCATCTGAACGGATAAGGATATCTTCTTCTGCGCTGGAAAGATTAATAGACACATCGAGAGTACTCACCATATCACACCGCAGATCGCCGGCAACTTTAAGCTGAATTCCTTTTGGCGCAAGGGATTCAATTTCAAGGCGTGCATCATCATTAACATTAGCGGTAAGGGCACCAGATACTGCCCTCGCATCGAAACTTCCATTCACTTCGGTAAAGTTACCACCCCCCTGTAGATCTCGCAAGATAAGATCCCCGTTTATCTTGGCAATAGAAACATCCTCTAATATTCCTTTCAGCAAAACATCTCCATGGACGGTTTGAATCGCCAAGCGAGCCACCGTTCGGGCAGCCAATGATTCTGAAATGGTTTGGATGGCAATCGCTCCATCTAAATATTTCAATTGCACATTCCCCAATGCCTGATTGATTTCGATCTGGGCAGCCCGAGGCACACGCAACACACAATCCCCAGGGCAGGAAAGTTGAATTTGATTACCCTGTTCTTGGATTGGTACCGTTTCTGTCTCCGTGGCAATATAGACATCCGAACGCATCCAACCCTTGATGGTCAGATCCCCCTGCACTTGCTCGATGATAATCCGTGGGGTTAACCCCACATTTTGTCGATAATGTACTTTCATCATTATCCCCCTTTCTCTAACAAAGTCACTGCTTCTTGGGGCGTAATTTCACCGCGCTCCAGCGCTGCCAGGATACTCGCCCGTTGGTCTGATTGATCGCGCATGTTTTCATCATTCCCGCTTGGTTCATACCCAAACGCCCGAATGATCTCGTTTAATCGATTGCGTATCTTTGGGTAAGACATCCCCAATTCGCTTTCCATCCGATTTAATTTTCCTTCGCAGCGAATAAATACCTCGAGGAAATTAATTTGTTCCAGGGTGAGATGAGCGAAGGGATGATATTTAAAATGACCTTCGATCTGGGTATCACAGTCGAGGCAATGCAAACGGGTGATGGTTAATTCACCCCCGCAAATTGGGCAGGTTAATGGTGATGTTTTCATTTATTTTCCTATTTTTTTCAATAGCGATAATAATATTTATTATATTATAATAATATTAATTTACAAGTGCCAATTTTATAAATTATTTTGTTGAAAATTCAAAATATATTATTCGTTATAGACTCTCTTAAATTGCTTCACTGCTCAGTAGATTGTATTAAGCTACTTGAAGCTGCATTTTGGCTAGCAATGACAGTTTCCCCGTTTTTCTTTAAATACCCCAAATAAGGCTGGCTGCCATTATAAGCAACCCATCCTTCGATATTGAACGCTAAAACACCTTCATCCAATATCCATTCCCCATTGTACTTTCTGGCGACATGGATATGTGTCCCAGTGGCTGTACCGCCCTCACAAGAAGGATGTCCAATCGGATCACCCTGCTTGAGTTTGGCACCGAGCGGAGCGCGGTCTTGGGTTGCCACATGTAAATAAAAGATCACCCAACCGGTTCTCTCATCCCCATCCCCATCTAAATCCAAGGCTAATTCCCCAGTGCCAATCCGCGCGACCACACCATCTGCCATTGCGGTTGCAAATAGATCGGTCGGCACACACCCGGTTGCCACCGAAGGGGGAGCGAAATCTAAAGCGGAATATGGCTGACCAGTACCCCAGCCGGTATGGGGACCGCCCGTCAACGCCCATACTTCGCCTTTTTTGAATGGAAAAGCCAATGGCGGTTGTTCCAGGCTGCCGGGAATGTGGGGTTGTTCATTTGCCCAAGGGTCGCCAAATAATTCCTGATAGGTTTTCGCTAAACCTTGAGGGCCAATTGCTTGTTGATAGGCATCATAAGGGAAAAGCAAATTGAAATAATAATGCAAAGCCGCAGAAGCAGCATTTAACCAAGGATCAAAGCGCTCTTCTCGCCCATCCTCGAACTCAACGGAAAGTAATTTCGCCGTCCGAAAACCGTAATATCCGTTATTCAACGTGTTTGCAGTCCACAACAATTGCCGATATAATCCTTTGCGGGAAATATTGTGATAACCCAGCGGATAAGTGAGCTGCTCATCGCTTGGTTTTGGGTTGGTTAAAGCGCCAGAATGAAATTCCAACAACGCCAGAAGCAGGGTCGGTGAAACGCTAAAATGCTGTGCCACAATATCAATGATTTCTCCAGCGCTATGGGTACCATTCGATGCATATTCCGAATACCCATTCAACCAACCATTATGCTGTGCAATAAAAGCAGAAGTGTCGAAATCGCGCAGCGCTGGGCTATTGACAAATCGTTCATTGGGAATAATCTGGTATGAACTTCCCCATAGGGGTACATAATAGATTGGGATTTTCATTGGCATACCGGGCGGCATCGTGGTTGCAGAATTGGGGATGAAGGTATTTGCCGCGAGAATTTCTTCCACTTTCGTATTGAAACGAGCAGCCAATAAGGGGAGCGTATCCCCCGATTGAGCGGTGTAATCCACCAGCTCACCAGGTGCATAAATTGGACGTGCCGCCAACGGCGTTGACGTAGCCAAGCCCGCTTGACTAGCAGAAGCAGCTTGTGCACTTTCCCAATTCAATCCCCCGTTCGATTGTTCTGGTTGTGGAAAATTACAGGCAGCTGCAAAAATGACCAGAACCATGACCCCGGCTAGCCAATGAAGAACCCTAAACCAAATGGATTTCCCCGCCAGGTCAAGGTGCATTTGGGGTTGGGAATAACGTAGGTGTGGGAAGTGAAATTTTAGTTTCATACGATCCATAAGGATGTGCTATTACAATCTGCCCGGCGCGAGTCAGGGTTCCTTCATATAATTTTTTACCAGCATGCGCAATCCAACCATCGAGATTAAACGGTATCGCGCCATCTGCTAATATCCACTCACCATTATACTTCCGTGCGATATGAACGTGCGTACCAGTTGCGCGACCACCCTCACAAGATGGATGCCCTATTCGGTCTCCAGTCCGGACTCGAACGCCTGTCGGGATGCGTTTATCTTCTGCAACATGCATATAGAGAATCGCCCAACCGGTCTGCTCGAAACCATCCGCGGGAGTGCCATCCTGGTCATCCAAATCTAAAACGACTGCACCAAATGCTGAGCGGGCGATGACACCATTCGCCATGGCTGTAATCCAGGCATCCGTATCCACACAGCCGCTTTCATAAGTCGCTGGAGCAAAGTCCAATGCCGCCACCGCTCCCTCTGTCTCCCAAACCACATGAGGACCACTCGTGAACGCCCACATTCGCCCCGGTTCAAATGGTAGAGTTAAAGGCGGTTGTTTCAATCCTGCAGGGACAAGCGGCTCATAAATAGCAGCTCGCTGCCAGAAATCCCCAAACATATGCTCATAAAGGGTAACAAACCCATCTTCCGAATCGACAGCTTTTTGCCAGGTGGAGACGTCTTGATAGAATGCAAAGAAATATTGCAAAGCCACGCTACCAGCATTGGACTGCCTGGAAATGGGAATAACCAGCTGATTTCCCAAATCAATCCCGTCGAGGGAACCAGCTCGCCATCCGTAATACCCAGCCGATAACCGGCTGGATGCCCAACTCAATTGACGAAATAATCCTTTGCGGTGGAAATCGGTATTACCGAGTAGAAAATCTGGATCAACATCTGAGGAAAGGTCCCCCAAAACGCACCCGCAATGGTATTCTAATAACGCCAGTAATAAGCGTGGGTTAATCGAATTTTCTAAAGCGACGCGTTGAATGATCTGCGCCGCGCTCGTCCAAGCCGTACTTTTTAAATATTCTCGATAATGCTTTAACCAACCATCGGTTTGATCTAAATAAGCCTGTACATCGAAATCGAGCGCAGCAGGCGAATAAACCACTTCACTATCCGGGAACAACCAGTTTGGGTGCCCTGTGGCAGTGGGAACGACGGGAAAGGGAGAAGGAGTGATGGTTATCCTTGGACGAGTAATCGTTGGTGAGGATTTTATTAAAGGAGTTGCGCTTGATCGCCCATCGAAATTAACAATTGTATCAACCGTAACAGAAGGCAAAGGGGGAGAATCGATCATGCTTAAAAATTGTGGTCGGCAAGCGGAAGCAAACAACAAGCCCCACAATAAAAAAATTCTTTGCCATTTCATACCGACCATTATACAAGGTTAAGGATCAGCATCGGTGAGCGTGATAAAGGATTTTTGGTAAGCATTGCTGTTGGCAATAACCGTTTCATCCCCACGCTCAAGATAGCCTTGATACGCTTCTTGTCCCGCATGAGCCACCCAACCGCTTAAGTCGAAGGGGATTGGTCCATCTGCGGCAATCCATTCGCCATTGAATTTTCGGGCGATATGCACATGGGTGCCAGTGGCAATCCCTCCTTCACAGGAAGGATGCCCCAATCGGTCACCCTTATCTACCCAGGTTCCCACTGCGATGCGATTTTCTGAGGACACATGCAGATAAATAATCACCCAGCCGGTTTGTTCTTTACCATCCCCATCCAAATCCAATACCACTAAGCCGCGGTCAGAACGCACCACCAATCCCGAAGCTGAAGCCGTCACCCAGGCTTGAGATTCTACGCAACCGGACTCGGCCGATGCTGGGGCAAAATCCAGCGCTGCATACGAACCATCATGTTCCCAAGCGCCATGCGGGCCTCCAGTGAAGCTCCACAGCTTATTCCGTTCAAAAGGCAGGCTGAGCGGGGGTTGTTTTAACCCAGGGGGATATAGCGGTTCGACACTTTGTGCCCTTGCCCAATCATCCCCGAACATCTGCTGATAAAATGCCGGAAATCCTTTCTGAGCATCGACTGCTTTTACCCAATGCTGACTATCCGAAATCTGGGCAAAAAAATACTGCAACGCCACACTGCCAGCATTTAAATCCGGTGCTAAGCGTACTTTATAATGATCGTTCAGGAAATTTAACTCAGTCAGACGTCCTTCACGCCAGCTGTAATAACCGATGGACAACTGATTTACCGCCCAGACAAGTTGGTGAAACAATCCTTGATAGCCCTGGTCCCGGTAACCCAATGGATATAGCTCTTCATCTGGCGTGGTGGGTTGACCGCTTACCCAGTGACTCTGATAATCCAACAAAGCCAGCAACAAACGCGGATTAATGGAGTTCTCCAACGCCACACGCTGGATGACTTGCGCACCGGTCATTGTCCCAGTGCTTTTCATCCATTCTTTATAATCATGTAATTTTCCATTTGTCTGAGACACATAGGATTCGACATCGAAATCAGCGGCAGAAGGAGAATAAACCAGCTCCGAATCAGGCAAAATATGGGTTGGTGAGGTAGTGTTGGCAATGCGGCGCGGGATCATTAAGAGCTGGCCGGGCTGAAATAATGCTTTTTCCGGGATCGGGTCAGGCGAAAGGATTTCCGCGGGTGAAACCCCAAAACGCACTGCCACAGCCGGAAGGGTATCCCCGGCTTGTGTGTAATACAAAAAAGGTATCGAGGCGGGTGTTTCCGTAGGGTCATTGACCAAAGGTGCCGCATCGGTGGCGGTAGGTGCTGGGGTGGAGAGCGGATGGGTTGGTTGCACCACCATGCTAGGAGTGCTGGTTATCGCATAGGTAGGCGGGAGAGTCCCCGCCAGTAAAGCTAACTCTTGTGGTAAAGTGGGCGAGGCGCGCGGCGGAATAAAATAAGCGCTTTGCCCGCATGCCAAGCTGCTCAGGAACCAAAAGGCTACCATTAAAATACTAAAATTACGAATTCTACTCATTAGCGGCTGATCTTATTTTTATCCGAGGGTCCGGATTCCGCTTCAATAATAACACCATTCCGTTCTAGCGTCCCTTCGTATTCTACCCCGCTTCCGGCTGAGACCCAACCATCCATAACAAAGGGCAGGTTTTGATCAGCGGGGATCCATTCCCCATGATACCGACGAGCTATATGTACATGAGTGCCGGAGGAAAACCCGCCTTCACAAGATGGATGACCAATCCGATCACCGGCTTTCAGGTATGTGCCACTTTTTACCCGCTCGCGGCTTTCAATGTGCATGTACAAAATCACCCAACCCGTTTGCTCTAACCCATCCGCAGGGGAACTGGGATCATCCACATCCTGGATAACGATACCATCACCAGTCCGAATGATGGGCCCATTGGCAAGCGCAACCACCCATTCATCAGATGTCACACAGCCGAACAAATCGTTATCCGGAGCAAAATCCAAAGCAGCCCAAGCAGAGCCGCTATCCCAGCCAGGGTGGGGACCACCCGTGAACGCCCATTGCACACCGCGCTCAAAAGGCAATTGAAAAGTGGGTTGAGTCAGGTCTGTGGGCAGTAAGGGTTCGATGGCGTAATCAAAAGGATAACCAAATAAATGAGAATAGGTTGCAAAAAAACCATCCGCTGATACGGCTTTTTGCCATTCGGTAAAAGAGAATAGCTGCGCAAAGTAATATTGCAGCGCAGCGGTGCCGGCATTAATGGTTGGATCAATCGGCACCACCCTTCCATCTGCCATTGTCCAGCTCGCCACCCCGTTCACTCGCCATAAATAATAGCCACGGTTGAGTTGATTCGCTGCCCAAGCGAGTTGATGATAAAGCCCCTTACGATCATTGTTGATTAATCCGAAGGGATAATTTTGTTGCGCCGTCTTCAGGCTGGTGCTCGTCAACCAATGACTTTGATATTCTAACAAAGCTAAAAGTAAGCGCGGGTTCACGGAATAATCCTGGGCAATTAATTGAAATAGTTGAGCGGCATTTTGGGATTCATCATTGATTTTCTCGTTGTAGCGGTTGATAAACCCTTTTTGCCCTTTTATAAAAGTTGCAAGATCAAAACCAACGTTGCTTGGACTATATACCAATTCCGAATCGGGAATGATTTTAAATGCCGAGCCAAACCCTTCTGGTGTTGGCACAGGAATTCGTAATTCCTGGCCAACATCGAGGCGGTTTGGATCGCTTAGCTGATTGGTTTGCATGATTTGTTCCATGCTCACCCCGTAAGCCTGAGCAATCGTTCCTAACGTATCCCCTGCTTGGACTACATATTTTTCTTCTTTGGTACGTAACTGTGGCAAGGGATGGGGTATATCCGGCGTCGGAGTGAGGATTGGCGCGCCAGGAGGACGCGTGGGCGGTAGAAAAGAAAAAACGGTGGCTTTGGGAGATTCGGTACGGCTGCTTGGAACTAGCCAGCTTGGCTCATCGGAAAGCGCACTCCGTGCACAGGCTAATCCGCTGAAGAATAAGAATAGGAGAGAAACTAGAAAAGCCAATCTTTGCCAGCGTAGAAGCATGAGGTACCTCAAAGTCATTCTACACCATTTTAACGGGAAAACAGAAAGATGAGTGAAAAATCAGGGACAATCTATCATATTCGAACGGTATTCACTTAATAATTTTTCAAATGAATAATATTCATGATTACACCCGCACAATATTACATCCATACGGGGCAGTCTGAGCTGGGTTGGGTTGTTTCCCCTCGAAAAGCGAGTCAATTGCCTCCCGCAAATAATCATGGGTGGCGGTTGGTTGACGATAGGTAACGTCATCAGCGGCGCCAGAGTAACGCAAAATCCCATGCTCATCCACCACAAAAAGGTGGGGGGTTGTCACGGCGCCAAATAGTTCCACTGCTTTTTGATTACGGTCTATTAACACCAACGGCAAACCCCTTTTCCCAGCCACTTCTCGAATGGCATCAATCGATTCTTTGGGGTTACAGGCAATGGTTATCCAAACTACCCGATCGCCCCAATTTCCCAGCAAATCATGAATGATCCTATCGACGCGTTCCGCATGGGAACATCCGGCCGCCCAAAAATTGATCACCACAATCCGCCGGCGAAAATCGGATAAACGATGTGGACGGCCAACTAAATCTGGCAAGGACAGGTCTGGGGCTGGTTCACCGATCATATTCACGGAATCCATTGCGGGCTGTATCCCCCGCTCACCAATTGCTGGTTCTGACTACCGTCACTTTGGATTAACCAAATTTCCGGGGTGCTGGTTGAGTTGACTTGATTAAAGCGCATATAGGCGATTTGATCACCCGCTGGGCTCCAGGCAAAATTGTAATGATTAAATTGCGCCTCTTGTAACAAAACGTGGGATTTCAGCGTATTAACATCCATTAGCCAAATTTGCCTTCCTGGCGTCCATTGCAATGAGTCGAGAAATTTGCGCCCAAAAACCAAATAGTTCCCATCCGGTGAAAACTGCGGCGATGCGTCTTCGGTATTATTGGATTGACTCAGGTCAACAATCTTATTTTGAGTCAGGAAATAGCGAAGCAGGTGACTGGTAGGGATGGTGCTATCGGTTGGCATTAAAATCTCGGCGAATACAAAACTTTCGCCATCCGCTGCCCAAGTTCCCTTTTCGCCAGTTTGACAGGGGACAGATGCAATCTCTTCCTTCAATTTTGGGTCATAAAAGCGATAGGCTTGGGCAGCGCGATCGTAATAAGCAAGGATATTTTTGGAAGACCAGAGTGGATATTGCGCTTGCCCGCCCGTATCGGGTAATGGTATTGGTTCGATTGCAGGCGTATCAGCTATATTCAGCAACCAAATATGCGTGGCAGCTTGTGTTTGCGTCAAATCCGTCATCTCAAAAGCAAGGTATTCCTGCGAAGGAGAGAAGACCGCTGAATTTACTTGCTGGTTTTCAAAGGTGTGCAGCAGGGTTGGTTTTCCATCCATTCCCGAGAGAGTGTAAATAGCACTGCCTTTATCAGTGCGCACTGTTATTACAATCAGCGCACCGCTTGGACTAACCGAGTAATCCAACACGTCGCCTAAAGCTTGGGAAAGGTTTTGTTTAGCACCAGTGCTTGGATTAAAGACATAAAGGGATGCTGGGCTTTCAGTGGGATAAAGATATAAAATTTTTGGACTACCAATTTTAAAGGACCATTGTTTTTGGCGGAGGAGGGCGAGCTGTGGGAAACGAATTGCTTTTGCGCCACTATCCAGACGCACTTGAACCAATGTACCACTCCGCCACGGTTTTTGGGGTGTAAATATCAATGTATCATTTTCCCAAGCGATTTGTCCCGCTGGCAAGGGGGTTATTTCAAGGCGGGCGGTGACGGAGGAAACATCCATCATTCTGGAAAATCGTATGCGGATGGAAGTGCTGCCAGGGATATCGCCAGCACCATCGGCAGGCGTTATTTCAATAATCCGTGGCGTAGCCAGATAAAACAACCCACCTATAATGAAAACGAAAAAGATTGCCCCAATGGAAAAAATTGCTTTTTTCACGATATAAAGATTATAACCAATCTTTTGTCCTTCCCCAATAAAGTTCCTGGATTTGTAAAAATCTCAAGGACTATATATTACGCATCCATACCCAAGCGGCCCTATCCAGCCAGTCCAGCCTCGTTCGAAAAGAAATTAACCAGTTTATTAAAGTGAAATAAGATGATATATCCCTTTCAAACAAAGCGACTCCCTCTGTGTACCTAAATCCCATTAAAAAAGGAGAAGAAATATTACGAAGAATAAGACATCCTGTAATCAAATTCCAATTCGACTACATCCACACCACTGGACAGGAATACAGTGCGCCAGCTTTCAGAAGGATACCTTGTCGGGAAACCGATTAAATGTGCCGGGCAGCCATTTTTACAATCAGACGCCCCAAAATATGGTACTGGGATAAACGCCTTTGGTAAATTAGCTAATCCTTTACTCCAGATACATTCCATCCGTGTCTTCGATAGCGTATAAAAAACACGATCAAGATTAGCAACACTGAGAATACTATCGATATGCCATTGAGGTCTAGTAGAACTATTCCCTAAAAAACGCATATGATTCATCATCCGACCATGTAATCCACCGGAGCCATAGGCAGTCCCACAATAGATATAAGTGCCTTTGGGAAAATCGTATGTCCCAAGCTGTCCATATCTACCAATCGAAATTGCATATTCACGAGACAGCTTCAAAACGAGGGCATAACTCCCCTTCTCATAAGGCATTTTCACTTCTAAGTTCATCTTGCTAAATACTAAGTTAAAAGAACGTTTCTTAGCCATACTTTTTGTAACTTTTTTCCATGCAATGAAAAGTATTATTTTTTGTCATTATATCTCAATATTTTTTACATATACGAAGTTTCCAGCTCTATCTCGATTTCTTCCTGAACCCGACCACAAGGGTGTGGAGATTGAGACATTTGATAGAACGATATTGCTTTCAAAATATATTTCATATATAATGAAATTATTCCAAAATTCTCCCTGCCAGCTAAATCAGTCCTTTGCAGGAGAACCGGAACGCCTTCTAAAAAGGGACAGGTTGGGTGGCTACGTGAAAACCTTTCCCATAAGGAGGCGCTATGTTTATCCCTAAACACATCTTCCATTTTGTTTCCTTTTTCCTTCTCCCAGTGCTGATCCTGGCGCCGGTCAGCCCGGCGAGTGCGGCTGGCATCCTCTACGCCGCGCCGAGCGCCGTGGGCAGCGGCAACTGCTCCTCGTGGGACAACGCCTGCACCCTGCAAACTGCACTATCTCAAGCGGTGAGCGGTGATGAAATCTGGGTCATAGCGGGTGTACACTATCCCGGCGCAGCCGGCGACCGCACCGCTACTTTCACCCTCCAGAACGGCGTGGCAGTCTACGGCGGCTTCGTTGGGACGCCTGGGACGGAAGGTAACTTTGTTCGCGACTGGCAGCTCAACAAAACCATCCTCAGCGGTGATATTGACGGGGACGACGTGACCGACCCCCACGGCGTGGTGACCGATACGACCAACATCCAGGGTGAAAATGCCTACCATGTCGTCACCGGCGACGGCGTGGACAATACCGCTGTGCTAGACGGTTTCATCATCACCGCCGGGCAGGCGAATGGTGATTATCCATCCGACAGCGGCGGAGGGATGTACAACAACAATAGCAGCCCAACACTGACCAATGTGGCATTCAGTGGTAACTTCGCTACCACTGGCGGCGGGATGTGTAACGAAGAAAGCAGCCCGATGCTTACCAAAGTGAATTTCAGCAACAACTTAGCACAATACGGCGGTGGGATGTACAACTATAAAAGCAGCCCGATGCTGACTAACGTGACATTTAGCAGCAACATTGCCTACGATGGTGGCGGGGTATACAACTCCACTAGCAGTCCAATGCTTATCACTTTAAACTTTATAGGTAACTCAGCCAACCACTACGGTGGTGGAATGTTCAACAACTTCAATGGCAATCCAACGCTAACAAACGTGACCTTCAGCGGCAACTCTGCCACTAACGAAAATGATTCCTACGGTGGCGGGATGTACAACTATAAAAGCAATCCGATGTTGACCAACGTCATTCTTTGGGGTAATAGCGCCCCCCATGGTGCAGAGATTTACAATGAAACTAGCACTCCCACCGTCTCTTATAGCGACATCCGGGGCTGTGACGGATCCAGTAATTGGAACAGCTACTGCGGCACGAATGGCGGCGGCAACATAGACGCCAACCCGCTCTTCGTGGATGCTGACGGGCCGGACAATGTCGTCGGCACCGCCGATGACAACCTGCGCCTTGGCTTCGGCTCCCCGGCTATAGAAACCGGCACCAACACCGGTTGCCCCGCCACCGACCTGGACGGACTGCCGCGCCCCGCTGATGGGGACGGCAACGGCACCGCCACCTGCGACATAGGCGCTTACGAAGCCGGACAGATGATCTGCGGCGTAGCAGCCAATACCGCGTACACCTTTAACAGGGACAGCAATGTGGTCATCACCACCACAACAACGATTAACAATCTCTCCTGCCTCTACGTGGACGAGATGGAACTGAACCATCCCAAGGCCACCGCAGGCATCCAAACCGGGCGTTACTGGCTCATCCGCGGCTTGCAGAGCGACAAGGTGACCAACGCCACGGGCTTCAGCGTAACCCTCACCCTGCCAACGACCTTCACCCCCGGCGACAGCGACAAGCTCTGTCGTTATCCCGGCAACCTGGGTGGTGCAGGCTGGGACTGCGCCGCGACTTCACATACCACGAACACCATCACCCGCAACGGCGTGAGCGCCTTTTCCGACTGGGCGGTGGGGAATAATGTGGGGCCTACAGCCATTAAGCTTCAGGACTTCCAGGCCAGCTCTACCCCCTCTCCATTCGCCTGGCTGTTACCCGCTGCGCTGGCAATAGCCGTGTCCTTCACCAAAAAGCGGCTGGCAAAGCGGTAGTGTCTTGATATTGCAAACAAAGGAGCAAAACCATGGAAGAACAACATCTTCAAATCAAGCCTATGCCAGAGACGAAAGTCTACGCGGAGACGCGCATCATCCGGGAAATCGAGCTGGAAACCCGCGCCGGGTCGCCATTGAGTTTGCCGGATTTGGATGAAATAACGGAATAAGGAGATGCAAAACAAAATCCTCTTTCTTGTTGCATACCGGAGTGGCGTGAATTTAGTCTAATCCATCGCCGCTCTGGTAGACACAATTGAACCAAAACAGACCAGCGCAAGGGAGTACCTTGCGCTGGTTTTTTCTTTGCAGCTAATCCGGTTCTATTGCAAGAAGTTTTTATGAAACAGCCATCATTATAAACTTGAGCTGTCCTCTCCCGAATTAAACTCTTGTTTGTCTTGTCAATCCTGTTTATATTCAGTGATGAGTAGCTGGTATGACTTCCTTATTTTCTATTTCCTACACGCATAATCGACCTCAAAATCATGGGTCGGGTTTCTATACTTGACAACTTTATCGTATTATCCCCGAAATAAATTTCGGGCTACAATTCGTAATGCGAAATTTATTTCGCACAATCACGACAATGCGTAGGTCGGGTTTTTATACCTGACATTTCTATTGATTTCGCCGGGGATAAATCCCCTGCTCAGGACATGCAAGTCGGTTGAAACCGACTCGTTATGAGTCTGCTTGAGCGGACTTCCATGCATTGAGGCGGGACTTGAGTCCCCGCCGATAAAGGTGGCAGGCACAGCAGCACATCTCACA
>Ga0078972_1006336_pt1 | contig 28295 bp, 26 predicted proteins | sample YelNatPaOPGAMG01_FD_67568 | JGI IMG/M metagenome (GOLD analysis project Ga0078972, IMG submission 67568) | Hot spring thermophilic microbial communities from Obsidian Pool, Yellowstone National Park, USA - OP-RAMG-01 (SPADES assembly) (version 2) | ecosystem: Environmental > Aquatic > Thermal...
ATGTCTGTCCCCATATGTGGGTGCTGCAGCCCGATTGGACCAGCCGACCGGTGGCTGAGTCAGTTCCGATGTGTCGAAAATCAGGACGCCCGCGCCAAATATCGTGCCTGTCCCCCTATTCGCACCGCCGACTGGCAAAACTCTGTGTCTGTCCCCATATCCCGCCCACCAAGCCCCTTTCGGTCACCCCGTTAAAAGTTGAGAGTTGAACGTTTCACGTTGAACGTTCCTGACCAGTTTATCGGACATCGTGTCTGTCCCCATATCTGGGCGCCGCTGCCGGCTTGGACCGTCCGCCCGGCGCTGGGTCAGGTCCACCGGGCCAAGAGTCCGGTTGTCCAAATCCCGTGTCTGTCCCCATATTTGGTCCCGAGCAGATTATCCAATTTAAACTTCGAAGGCCGCTCTATTGTGACCGCACTACTCACTGCCAGAGAAGCAGATACTGACAGATTGAGCAAACTCGCGGTCTGAAAGTCTTCACAAGTATGATCGATTTCTCACTGAAATTATACAACGGCCCGGACCTGAGCGGTTATCTTTCTTGACCTGTCCCGAGTGTGCCCCTAATCCTGCTCCCATGAAACCAATCTTCAGACGGTCTGTCCCATGTAGCCGAGTCGGATCCTCGTTCGTCAATGTCCAACCCGCCTGCCGCCTGTCGCACAGTGTCGCTGCAACCGCAGCCGCATTGCTGTCAACTTTTGTAATTCCACATGCCTGTGCCGGCCTACAAAACATACTCATCGAGTACGGTTGGGATGTGCCAACCCCGGCCCAAATGCAACAGGAACTGGCCGCAATGGAAAAACGCCCGTTCGATGGGCTCATTTTCCGGTTGGCTGGCGGCCACAACGCTTTTGCCCTGGAACCACTAAGTCCGTCCAAGTTCGCCGGAGACGAACGTGTCCTGCCCGAACTCAAGTTCACCCGGTTCACCAACAACTTCGTCCTCGTCTGGGGATCGCCACCGGCAGGGTTCGATTGGTTCAATGACGCCCAATGGCGGACCATCGAGAACAACGCGAAACTGCTGCTTGCGGTTGCAAAATCCGCCCGGCCACGCGGCATTTGCTTTGACCCTGAACCTTACGACTTCAGCCTCTGGCACTACGCAAAACAGCCAAAAACAAACGAGCATTCGTTTGCGGAGTATCGTGCTGTGGTCCGCCAGCGCGGCGCTCAGCTCATGCGCGCTTTCGAAAGCCAGATGCCACAGACAACAATCCTGACTTTCTTCCACGTCAGCATGTTCGATCGGTATGCGCATCTGACCGACGCTGCCCTTGCTGAGCGATTGCAAAAGGAAAGTTGGGGGCTGATGCTCGACTTCTTCGTCGGCATGCTTGAGGCCGCGGGCGATCGCACGCAGTTCATCGACGGAAACGAAAACGCCTATTACTACACTTCGCGCGAACAGTACTTCCGCGCTTACCACGCCATCCGGCGGCGCGCTCTGGCATTCATACCGCCAAATCTGAGAGACAAATACGAGCGCCAGGTGCGCGCAGGCATGGCACTTTACGTGGACCATAACTTCGCCCTCCGCCAGCCAAACCCGGAAAAGTATCTCAGCTACAAGATGACGCCCGAAGAGAGAGCAAAATGGTTCGAGCACAACACTTACTGGGCTCTCTACACCACAGATGAACTTGTCTGGTGTTACAGTGAAAGAATGAACTGGTGGAAAAACCAGGTGCCGCCCGGCCTCGAAGAGGCAATCACCAGCGCGCGCCGCAAAATCGCCGAAGGCGAACCTCTCGGTTTTAACATCGAACCTACAATCGAATCCGCAGAGAAACGTTAAGGCACCCATTTGTCTCAGCGCGGCACAACCGCAACCGAATGACTGTTTGCGTGTGCATTGTCGGTCGGCCAGCGAGATTTACGGACTGGCACATCAACCGGACATTCTGCCGACCTCAACGCAACAAAAAAGCTGCCCCGCGTTGGCGGGGCAGCTTCGCAAGATCCCTCAAAGAGCGATCCTATCGATCCTATATTAGTAGATCGTGGTGCTCTCGAGCTCGGTAATCGGCGTTTCACGCCCGGTTGTCGTCACATCGACTTTCAGACGGCTGTCGCCGGCCTTCACGCCTTTGGCAACCATTGTGTAAGTGATGGACTGTTTCGGTGCGAGCGTCGGCACCACCGGCCATGTAACGTTCTTTCCACTGATTGTGGCTCCGCTCGAGGCGCTGACCGGATCGATCTCAGCAGGCAAAAATGCTTTCACAGCGATTTGTTCGATGTTTCTCGACGAACCCTGGTTGGTCACGCGGATCGTGAACGTGGTGGTGTCGCCAACCTGGATTGGGTCGGGATCATCAACCACCTCGACCAACACACCGGTTACGCCAATCCAGTCTGTGCACGCTTGGGCAGCTTCCTGCAGCCCTTGTGCAGTGACAACTTTGGCGGCGTTGCAGTAATTGCCCGGCGTGGCTGAAGTCAGAGTGACATCGAATGTCTTCTCTTCACCCTTGTTCAGAGTACCAACATTCCATGTCGCTGTGTTCCCGCTGATTGTTGCGCCAGGAGCAGCAAGAATCTTGGTTGGCGCCGGCGCAGTGTCCGTGACGACCACACCCGTAAGAGGAACATCACCCGTGTTTGTGACCTTGATGTTGTATGCGGCCTCTTTGTTGATCAGCCGTTCTTTGGGACCTGTCTTGGCGATCTTCAAGCCCGGCTGGACAACTGTTGTGCAAGCGTCGTCAGTGACTTTACCCGGAACGTTTTCGGCAACAGCAGTCGCCTTGTTGCAGAACTGGCCGCGCTGGGCAGCCTTGAGCGTCACCGGGATCTCCTTTGAAGCGCCCGCTGCCAAATCACCGACGTTGAAGGTCAGTTGTTTTTGTCCACTGGCATGCGCAAGGCCTTCAGGAACGTCGTCGGTCACAACAACGTTCTTGGCGACAAAATTACCCTGATTCACAACGCGGATCTTGTACGCCACATCGCTCCCGAGTTGGGCCATTTCGGGACCGCTCTTGTCGATGGCAAGAACCGGCTTTCCAACGAACGTGCTCGCGCACAACCGCGGGTCCGCCGAAACAGTCGCACATGAAGCCAACTCGCCCTCGCGGTCGGCTCTGAGCCAGACCTTGATCGGCACTGATTGCCCCGGGTCCATGTCGCCGAGCTTCCATACAAGAGTATTCCCCACAACCTCGGCTTTCGGTTCGCTGCGAACGTAGGTCGCCCCGGCAGGGATTTGGTCAGTGACAACGACATTGGCGGCACAAGCCACTGCCGTCGGGTTCAACTCGTACATGAATTCCTGGCCGATGCCGACCTCTTTCGGCATGGTCTTTGTCATGTGGACCCAACCGCTGTTGATTACCTGGCAAGGCCCGGTTGGTTCCACGCGGGGTTGCGGTTTCGCCGGCTCAGGAGCCGGCGCTGGGGTAGCTTCAGTCCCCAAAAAAGGCGACCGCCCGGAGTAGTAATCCCCCGGCGGGACATTGTATCTTTTCCGGCCCCAGCGAAGGTCTGTGCCGCTGCTCTCGGCAGCAGCCGCTTCGACCATGCCGGAAACCGCAATGCAAAAAGCAAATGTGGCCAAGGTTACGAGTTTTGACTTTTTCATATGACTATCCTTTGTTTGCAACGACACCATGGACTTTATTCCGCAATTACCTGACGAGAAACTGCATGCTCAATCCTTATGGGCATTGGGCGCGTAGCAACAACTGATTGAAGTACATCGTACAACCGCTGTTGTCTCAGGTCAAGAAATTCCCGGCGCGATTTTTCACCAACCCGCCCAATGAAGCCGTTTGATTGCAGAAGCTTCAGCAAAAAAACCTATCCGCCCGGAAACGACGAACCAATGCCGCGCACCCAACCAAGCCGGAGGAAAGCAACACTATCACTGCGCCGCTCGGAAGGTCGGTAACAGCCGCAATCACAAAACCGCCCAACCCGCTCACAAGCCCGAGAACCGCAGACAGAAACAGGACGCGCCCGCAACCGCGAGTAAGCTGGAAAGCTGCCATCGCCGGATTGCTCATGAGACTGTAAATCATCAGGCCGCCAACGGTCTGAAAATTCACAGTCAATGTAACGGCGGTGATCCCAAGGAACAATGTCCACACAAGGCCAACTCGAATGCCAACCGCCTGCGCCTCCATCCGCGAAAAAAGAATCGCCCGCAGTTCTTTGAAAAAAAGCGCCACAAAAGCCACAAGCACCACACACGCCAGCCCCATCATCCACACATCTTCCCAACGACAGAAATTCAAACTGCCCCAGAGCAAACTGCGCACGTCGTTGTCGCTCTTGCCAAGTATCCCGTGCAACCCAATGCCAAGGAACGCAAGGCCCATCGACGCCGAAAACAAAAAGCTCAGGAGTATGTTGTTGTCCAAACTCACCCGCTCCGGATTTGCCATCCCCAGCGCAAAAGCAGCAAGTAACGCCCCTCCAATTGCCGGCAACAAGAGAAACTGACCGCCCAATCCGAACAAACTGCCAAACACCGCCCCGGCCAGAGCCGCATGCGCCACACATACACCCAGAAAGGGAATCCGCATGCCGACAATAAACGTGCCAAGAGCGCCGCTCGAAGCGCCGGCCAGAGCGCCCCCGACCATGACAGGCGCCCAATAAACAAGGTCAATCATCTCGATGTCCCCCGGGGACCAAAGCGTGCCTGCCCGCTTCGTGCCATGGGCGCAGACCGGTTCCGTAAAGTTCCGTCACGCGCGTTTCCGTGAAAACCTGCTCAGGTGGCCCATCTGAGACCAGACGGCCCGACTCGAGGAGCGCAACCCGTCGGCATGATGGAGGCAACACTTCGAGTTCATGGCATACCAGCACAACACTGATGCGGGTCTGCGTGTAAATCTGATCGATTGCCTCGACAATTTTCTCCCGCCAACCGAGGTCGAGGTTCGCGGTCGGTTCATCCAAAAGCAGCAGCTCTGGTTCTTGCACCATTGCACGCGCGATTATTGTTTTCCGTTGTTCACCGCCAGAAACAGCGCCAAATGGCCTGTCGCCAAGCGACTTCAGCCCGAGTCGCTCGATCCATTGGTCAACAATCTCCCAGTCCCGGCGCGTCAGTCGTGTGAAAAGGCCGACTCGCGCCGTGCGCCCAATGGCAACAACCTCGCGCACCGTCAGTGGAAGCTCGCTTCGGGCAGGCAACAGTTGAGGTACGTAACCAATTCTCCTGCGCAGCAATGCCAAACTTGCCCCCCGCAACTCCCGGACGTTCTCATTCAACACGACGATTTGTCCCTGCGCGTGTTTGACAAGCCCGAGACAAACCCGCAGCAGCGTTGTCTTGCCCGCGCCGTTTGGTCCCATCAACCCAACAATGCCACCCTGTTCGACGCACAAGCAGTCAACGTCGAGCAAACAACGCCGGTCTGCATGCACCGTCACAGCGCGCAAATCAATCACACTCCCGGTCAGCATGTTTCGCATTACTTACAGCGGATTGCCCTGGTAAAAAGGCCCGTCCACAAAGCGGACACTTCTCAACGACGCGAGCCAGGTACCGACAGCGACAACCGCCATTCCAACGTTTCGGCGCCGCTCGTCTGGCCGGTCTGAGGCGGCGCCCCGCAAAGGTCATCTTTGGAGACTCTCGACCAGCCGGTCAAGGTTCGACATGACCATGTTGTCAAATGATATTGTGCCGTCTCTTGGCACCGGAAAATTCTCGAAAACCACCACACGTGCGTTCAGCCGAGCCGCCAAGGCGTCAGCGGTGCGCCGACCCTCCGGCAGATTGGCGATGACAACCTTTGCGTTGGCAAGTCTGCCGGCTTCCAATGCGTCGTCGATCTCTTTGATGCCGGCTGTGTCTGCTCCGCGAAAAACCGCCACAACACGAAGCCCAAGCCACTTGCAAAAAGCTTGTTGATGATGGCTCGCTATCACGGGCAATCCAACCAGCCCCGCTTTGGCCACGCGATTCGTCACCTCCGTCGAAAGAGTCACTAGACGCAATTTGATGGCCTCGAGTCGTGATTTCGCCGCCGCCTCGTCAAGCAAACCTGCCACCACCAAATGTCGTGCCACCTGCCCGCACGCTGAGAGGTAAGTCTCCGGTTGGCCCATGCCGCCAACCAGCGAAACTTCACAAATGCGCAGCCTGTTTTCGCTGCCGCCATTCAGCCTCGCATCGAGAGATTTCTGAAAATCAAAGCGCAAGAGAAGCCGACATGAGCGCAGCTTTTGGACTTCGCCGGGCCGGATATCAAAATGCCCCGGGCATGAGCCCGGTTCTGCAAGTCTCAGAAAACCTGTCCGTGTCTGAAGCAGGTCTGCAGCGGCAGCCTCGAGATAGGATGTCGTCGTGGCTACAATTGGACCTTCCCCAGCGGTGTCCCTCCGGCTGCAAGCGTTCAGCCACAAGACAAGTGCAGCCACGACAATTATGCAAGAAACGCGAAACTGCATCCGGCACCTACGGACTTGAGATTTGAAAGCCTTCCCTGTCCGCCATTCGCATGATGACACCCGAGTCGCCCGAATGCCTGTACCATGTGGATGCGCTCAGAGGCGCTTTGCTGCTCTGACTCTTCTGGCTGGGCCAGCGAGGACCAAGGCTCCAAACCACCCATTTGACCGGGCTTGTTTTCGGGTCGCCGTAGTAGCTCCCGGACTTGCCGTCCAATTCGGGAAATGTGTCCGGCACCCAAAGTTCGTAGTTGCCAACCGGGTCGCCATTCAGCAGTTGCGGCCCGGGCGCCGCATATTTGTATGTGTGCCCTTGTGCGAACGGGTCTTCGAGGTCTGCTTGTCTGCCGGCTTTCTGGCTGCGAGGGAGGTAACGTTGCTCGCTGAGTTCCACGGGCAATTGGCACCAATGCTCGGACAGGTCCGAATTGCAATTGACCCGAACGGGCGGGACACGCCCGGCGTGGTCGTCACTGTACATCTGGAGAGCAAGGCCAATGCCATACAACTCTGCGTGCACCTTGATTACCCGTGCTTTTTCCCTTGCTCGTGCCAACCCGGGAAATCCGAGGCTGGCCAGTATGCCGATAATCGTAATGACCACCAACAGCTCGACCAACGTGAAGGCCTTTGCGGACCGCGCAGGGACCTTGTCAGTGCAGCGTTTCTTCAATCCTCTGGCCGGGGGTTTCTTCGGGGACGGGAGCCGTCGTGCAACCAGCAGAAACAGTCCGTCTTCATCGACAAGGCTTTCCAGATACAACCCTGCTGGTTCAAGCCATTCGGGCCATTTGGACGCGACCGGCAGAGTGTCGGTGGCAACGGCGCCGCCAGTTTGCTGATGAAACGAGTTGATCTGTGCGCTGCCGGCAAAATGCAGCACGATCAATCGTCCGTTGCTCTTCAGGCTTTGCGCAAGGAACCGCAATGCCGCAGGCTTGTCGCGGAAGTGAGGGAAGCTTTGAAAACACAACGCAACATCAAACAGCTCGGACCCGGGCGATCCCGCGCAGACGTCGAAAAGCTTGAAGTCTGCGTCGATTCCCTTTGCTCGTGCGCGTTCGAGCATTGCCCTCGAAAAATCAACGGCCGTCACCCGACCGGGATGTACCCACGAAGCCAGCAGGCCGGTGACCTGCCCGGTGCCGCAGCCAACCTCGAGCAGGTCCATACCCGAATCGATTCCAAGGCGGTCCCTGATTCCCGACAATCTTGCCAGGGTCTTGGACTGCATCTCCGGATCATTGTCCCAGGTGACCGCGTGATGATCAAAAAACGCGATGCGCGGGTCTGTATTGTTGTTGTCAGCCGCAGGTTTCATACTGCAGGAGAGGCAACCGGAAAACAGCGCCAACCGGTACAAGCCTGTCGTTGCCCGTGGCGCAGCGCTTGCACGCAACAGAAATTCTTCATTGGCACAGAATCTCCCATGTCATTTGCTCAGCCTGTAAAAACGTGTTGCTGCATCTCCGACCGTTTCCTGAACGACATAGCTGCCGTTCATCAAGGTCGGTTTTGCAGTCACAGCCCGCCACTCGGTCGGAAACAGCGAATCCGCAAACTCAAGCCTAAAATCAGGCGCAGAAACAGGCCACGAAACCACGCTGATTCGCAGCACCGGGGGATCATGAACGATCACCTCCTGCACGAAAAGTTCGTAACCAAAAGTCCCGTTGCTGCCCGATCCTGACTCCTGGTTCAGAATGCCTATCGCATCGAACTTCCCCGTGGGCGCAGGACCGAGATTGTAAAGCGAAGTGCGTACGGGAAAGTACCGGCCCTCGCCGTCTGTCACGATGCATTTCCGCTGCTCCCAAACGGTCTTTCCCCAGCCGGCATTATCAACCAGCGCAAGCCCGTTGATTCGCACGCGCATTCCCTGATAATGCTCGCCTCCTGTCTGGCGCGTTGGATCAAAAATGTCTTCCTTTGTGCTCGGATCACCGTCGTCCGGCCTCACAATATCCGACAGCGCAATCAATTCAGGTTCAGGCAATCCGTAATCAGCCCGGACAAGCACGATCGTGAAATCCGCACCCGGGCTTTTGTCGTGCGCTTCGTTGATGTTCCTTTTGCCGCCGTAAAACAGCGACCTGTTTGCGGTCACTTCAACAAGATCGCCTTTGCGGAAACGGTGGTTGTTCACCGGGTCCCGGTTGACACGATTCACCTCTGCCACCCACTCTTCGTCCGTGTAACTCTTTGCGCTGTCCTTTATCCACGCAAGGTTGCCATAGTTCTGGCCCATCCAAAGGGCTGTTCCACCACGGTCGCCGACGTCCACGGCCTCGATGAACACCTGCCACTGACCGCCCATCTTGCCCGCACCCGCCCCGTCGTTCCACGGAACGAAATTGGCGGACGTATCAAGGAACTCTTCAGGATCGTTCAACAACACTCCCCGGATTGTGAAAGGCAACGAACCGCTCCACGCGCTTGTGCCATCCGCGTTCACAGCTTGAAGAGAAGAATGCGTTTCACCCATCGCCGCATCCTGTCCGCCAACAATCGCAAGCGCGGCGGCAACAACACCCTGCAGAACCATCAATCCCGGCCTTCTCGAAAACACTGTGTTCATTCTCATACTCAGTATTACGTTTTTCTTCGAAAGTGTGAAACACATCAGTCCGACGTCAAGAACATTTTCAGTGCGATTTGAAACTTTGCTGCGAATTTTTCAGCAGCCCGGCGCAGCCGCACCGCAGTGACCGATGTCAGACCAAACCCGACACATCCAAGCTGCTCGGTCCTACGTGGTTTACAGACAAACCCCGCTTCCCCTGTTCATGAACCACGGTTATTGTTCGCCCGTGATTTCGCCGGACCAGAGCGTTTTGGACAGGGAACAAGGGTTGGTTTCCAAAGTGGTTTCGGTCAGGCGGAAATGGTGTAACGAAGTGGAACAGGGCGTGGCCCTCGCTCCGTCTCAACAAAAACAACGCGGCCACGGAGCGAGGGCCACAGGGGATTCAGGGCGCATCCCACACACAAACGGCTTGCTTGTGAATTGCACCGCCTCGCTTCGGTAATTCAATCAGTGGCAATCCTTGTGTGCGGCGAAATCAGCTTGACCTTTGCTTCGACACCCAGCCGGGAAAGGAACTCGGATTCAACCTCAAGCCGCACTGTCTCCAGGGTTCTGATGAGATCGTCGAATATGCGGTCGGACACGGCCAGCCGCAGAGTGATCTGGCTGTCGTTGACTTCGATTTCGACATTGTGGTTGGCGATCGAGGTGTGGCTGATGACTTCTCTGATTTGTTCCTCGTACAGAGGCATTTCATTTACAAGGACCTGGCGATCGAGTCGCCGCTCCGGGGTGATCGTGGCTGTGGTTCGACCGCATCTGCATTTGCCGCGTTTGAGTTGGCAGCACACGCGCGTGGCATAACGCAAAAGCGGCGTGGCTTCTCTCAGCAAAGTGGTAACGAGAAGCTCGCCATCCTTGATTTCAACAAGGAAATGATCTTCGTTAACATGGAAAAAGCCGTGTTCGCACTGTACGCAGAATCCGGGATCCAGGATCGCCGGAATCCCGAAATTGCACTGCACGCGGGCGAACAAGCCGGCCTGGAGCTCATGCCGCGCAAGCTCTTCCACCGGCCTTGAAAGCAGTATCGTCCGCAAGTAAAGGGACTGCGGATCTATCCGTCGTTTGTCGAGTTGAGCTGCAATTTCCCGGGCGTTTGTCGGCGTTGTCACCAGAACCGTCGGCCGATAATTCTGCAGCATTGCCAACTGATAGTCGATGTGCAACGGGTCTTCTGCGATCACCGAGGCTTCAACGGTTTGAGCGCCGAGTGTGTAGCCGGAAAAACTGCCTGACGAACTGTTGCCGAGGTTGATCTGGATTACGTCATTTGCGGTGACACCTGCTGCCACCAGTTGGCGCGCAACAAGCCGACCCCACTGTTTGATGTCGTTCTGAGTGTGGCCGATGATCAGTTGGCGTCCTTTCGGCCCGACAGCCGAATGCAGTCTGATTACTTCCCGGAGGGGCAGTGCGAACATGCCGTAAGGGAAACTGTCGGCCAGTTCCTCAGGCGTTGTGACCGGCAGCCGGCTCAAGTCCGCCAGTGAATCAATCCGGCTGTCGCCGAGCGTTTCGCGGTATCTGCGGACGTTCCGTTTGAGCCGCGCAATCAAAGCTTGCAGCCGTTCGAGTTGCAATTGCTCGATTTCTTCGGGGCGCGCGCACTCGTATTTCGGATCAAGAATTCTCATTCCCAAATCTCTTTGTAGCCCTTGCCAAGGTAAGCACGTCTGACCTCGGGATTGGTAACAAGGTCTGCTGCTTCACCCTCGAGGATGATTTCACCCGTCTCCATCACGTAGGCGCGGTCGGCGATCTCGAGCGCAGCCACCGCGTTTTGTTCGACAAGGAACACCGTTACTCCATCCTCTTTCAGTCGTCTAATGCAATTGAAAACCTCGCGCACCATCAACGGTGCAAGGCCCAATGACGGTTCGTCAAGCAGCAGCAACCGCGGGCGCGCAACCAATGCCCGCCCAAGGGCAAGCATCTGCTGTTCGCCGCCCGAGAGTGTGCCGGCGAGTTGGCGTGAACGCCCTTTCAAATGCGGAAATCTCTCGTACACGTCTTCGATCGCGCGCTTCCGGTCCAGATTGTGGTACCCACCCAGCACAAGGTTTTCCCAAACCGTCATGTCGCCGAACAACTGGCGGCCTTCCGGCACCAGTATCATCGCATGGCTGATCCGCGTCCACGGCGGCTCACCAACAACACTTCGGAAATTGACCCGGATATCGCCGCTCCAGACCGGCAGGAGTCCTGCAATTGCGCGCAAAAGAGATGTCTTGCCCGCACCGTTCGCACCCAGCAGCGTGACAATTTCACCCGCATCGACGTGCAAGCTCACGCCTTTGACAATCTCGAGGCTGCCGTACCCGCAGCGCAAGTTTCTAACCTGAAGCAACATTTTCTTTTTCGCCCAGATAAACAGCTATCACCTTGGGATCGGAACGGACCTGTGCCGGCGGGCCTTCTGCGATCTTAACCCCGAAATCAAGCACAAGGATTTCGTCCGCGATATCCATCACAAGCGACATGTCGTGCTCGACCATGAGCAGCGTTATCCCCCGGTCCCTGACATGCCGAAGCGTTCTTGCGAGATCGTCTGTTTCCTTCGTGTTCAGCCCGCTGGCAGGTTCATCAAGCAAAAGCAGCCGCGGTTCCGTCGCAAGCGCTCGAGCCAGCTCAACAAGCCGCCTCTGGCCGAGGGAAAGACCGCCGGCCGAGTGTTGTGCTTTTTCCGCCAACCCCACCTCCTCGAGCAATCTCGAAGCCTGTTCGATCATGGCCTTTTCTTCTCGTCTTTGTGTCGGCAATCGCAGAGCGCAACTGATCAAACCCGCGCGGCCATGAAGATGACGTCCCACAAGCACATTCTCCAAAACAGTCATATGCGGAAACAAACTCACATTTTGGAATGTGCGCGACACGCCGAGGGCGGCAATCTGGAACGGCTTCAATCCGGTGATCACCTCGCCGTTCATTCGGACCACGCCATCGGTCGGTTTGATCAACCCGCAAACAATGTTGAACAACGTCGTCTTGCCGGCGCCGTTCGGCCCGATAATCGCTTTTATTTGTCCCGGGCTGACCGTAAACGAAACGCCGTTCAGCGCCACCAGCCCGCCGAAACATTGACGGACATTCTCAGCCTCAAGAAGCGCCACCGCGCGCCTCCTTTCCCGGCTTGTACAACGAACGGTACCGATTCATCCACAAGCCCAATTGTCTGAACGGCCCCTGCGGCGCCAGTGCAACTATTGCAATCAGGATTATCCCGAAAACCGCGTTGTCATACGTGCCAAACCAGCCGCGCAACGAAAGAAAAACCAACAACGTGCTGACAACCAACGCACCCTCGAGGTTTGCCATCCCGCCAGCAGCAACCAACGCAAGGTACCGGACGGATTTGAACGCGCTCGACTCGGACGGCCCTATTCCCTCGTTGTAATGTGTGAGCAAACTGCCCGCCATTGCTGCGAGGGCCGCGCTCACCATGAAAACCTCGAGCTTGAGCTTCGGCGTGTTCACGCCCATCGCGCTTGCGGCTGCTTCGCTGTCGTGAATCGCCCGAAGCGCTCGGCCCATGCGCGATTCGACAAGGTTCCGCAGCAGCACCAACACGGCGATGGCCACCGCCCATGCGATGTAGTAGTTCTGCACGCGCACTGCGCTTTTGCCGCTGACAGCCAGACCGCCCACCGACAGGCCGGGCACACCCGTAATCCCGTCAGCAGCGCCCAGAGCCGGGCTGCCAATCAGAATGCAATGAATTATCAGACCGAACCCGAGCGTGGCCATTGCCAGATAGTGCCCGCGCAAACGCAACGACGGATACCCGATCACTGCGGCAATCACTACCGTCAACAGAATCGCCATGATAAATGCCAGCCACGGCGCCACCGTCAGCACAAGCGTGTCGTCGTACAAGTTCTTCCGGCTCACAATCACACCGCACTTGTCCAACAAATCAAACCAGACTGCGCCACGATAACCGGCCATGTTATGCGTCGTAAGAAAAGCCGATGTGTACCCGCCAATTGCAAAAAACGCGCCCTGGCCAAGCGAGACCTGCCCGGCGTATCCCATGAGCAACGACAGCCCCATCACAACGATCGCGTAGTACACAGCCATCGTCAGTTGGGTCAGATAATAAACCTTCCCGGCAGCGCTCAGGCTGAGCTGGATGACAATCGCTGCCGCTGCGAATGCAGCCAACCGCGGCCATATGCGTGTGGTTGTGTTCATACCTCGCGCACGGAAACACCAGACGGGCACCCAAACAATCCATGCGGTCGCAGGAACAGCATTGCCAACAAAATTGCAAATGCAGCCACGTCCTTGAACGCCGATGGTATCACGCTCACGCTGAATGCCTCGATCAACCCCACTATCAGCCCGCCGGCAACCGCAGCCATCGGATTGCCAAGCCCGCCCAAAATCGCCGCTGCAAACCCCTTGATCGCAAGGCCCGGCCCCATTTCATAATGCGTCATTGAAATCGGCGAAATGACGCACCCCGCCAATGCGCCAAGGCCGGCGCTCAGCCCGAAAGCCGCCGTCCGCATGTTGCCGGTGTTTATCCCCACCAACATCGCCGCTTCCGGATTGGACGAACAGGCGCGCATCGCTCTGCCATACAACGTCCTTTTGTAAAAAAGCTGCAACAGCATCACCACTACGCCTGCCGTGCCCAGCACCCAAATAACCTGGGGCGACAGCGCAGCTCCAACTAGTTTTACCGACGACGCTTCGTTTCCGGTGAAATATGGAAGGGACCGTACTTTTTCATCCCACACGTGCAAGGCCAGTTCCTGGATCACAATCGACAAACCGATCGTGATGATAATCATGTGAAGAACTGAATGTGACCGCAACCGACGGAAAAACACCAGTTCGAGCCCGCATCCAAACAACGTCACAATTGCAACCGCAACTGCAACCGCAACAGGAACAGGAAGAAATGATGCCAGTGTAATCGCCACCATGCCGCCCAGCATCACAAACTCGCCCTGGGCAAAATTCAGTACGCCGGTTGCGCTGTAAATGATGTTGAAACCAATCGCAACAATGGCGTACACGCTACCCACTGTTACGCCCGAAAAGAAATATTGCAGTGCCTGAACCAAAACAATACCCCCTTATCCGCCGCTAAAGTACAATTCTAGCCGGCTTTGCAGTTCCCGATTCTGCCTTTGCTTCATGGACGAGCCAAATGCTCTGTTGTCCCGATTCCGCTCGTCAAGAAAAAGAGTAAACACTGCACTCAGCGCGGCGCGACACCGCGGTGTTCCTACAACCAGCGCCATTGTTATGCCTCGAGCATTTGGTTGCGGCTGCACCGCGCCGAGGATGATCCCAGTGGTTCCACCCTTCAGGAAGAGCTGTGTGTCTTTGACCGCTGGAACCAATTAGAGCTCAGGGCGACAGATTCGCGTTTACGCGGGAACATGGAACCTTGTCTCTCGATTCCGGCACACCGGTGACTTGCGCACGGGCGCGAATCCAACGGGCGGCGCGCCCTACCCTGAGTACACCTTGCGTCAGGCAGGGCGGGCACCGGGCACCCACCGCTCACCGCAAAACGGGAGAGAAAACCTACTTCTTGTAGATCACGAACTTGCCGTTCTTTACCGTCAGCATCTCGAAAGCATCCAAACCGAGCCCCGTATGATCTGTCGGCGAATAATTGAACACGCCCGCTGTTCCGACAAACCCTTTGAGTTGCTCGATCGCGTCCCGCACCTTCTCTCTGTCAGTGCTGCGGGCTTTCTTGACGCCTTCGATGACAACCATGAAAGCGTCGTACGCATGCCCGCCGAAAGTGCTCACGTCCTCTTTGAACTGTGTTTCATAATCTTTCTTGTAAGCGGCGAGGACTTTTTTCTGGGGATGATTATCAGGCAGTTCATCGACGACCAGGAGCCGCCCCGCCGGGAACAGGATACCTTCAGCGGCCACGCCGGCTTGTTGGACATACTTGAGGTTTCCAAATCCGTGGCTTTGGAACAGCGGGATGTTCAGCCCGATCTGTTTCATGTTCTTTGCAATTATCGATTGCGCAGGCACAATTGACCAGTTCACCACCGCTTGCACTCCGGGTGTTCCCTTGACCTTGGTGAGGATGTCAGTCAGGTCTGTTGCCCCCTTGTCATAGACCTCATTCACGACGATCTGAATGCCGTGCGCGGGTGCAAGGTCTTCGAGCTGTTTCTTCCCTGCCATGCCAAAGCCGTCGTTGCCCGACAACACGGCTATCTTGCTGATGCCCATGTCCTTCATCGTCTTGTAAATCCACGTCACCGCCTGACTGTCCTTTTGAGGGGTCTTGAAGACATACTTTGCCAGCGGATTCACAATCGTTTCCGCTGCTGCGCACGAGACAAGGATCATTTTGTTTTCCTCGCACAACGGCTTGATCTGCATCGTCTCGCCGCTTGTCGATGGCCCTACGATCGCGAGCACGCGCTCTTCATCGATCAATTGTTTGGCGAATGACACCGCCTTTTCCGGGCTGCCGCCGCTGTCCTTGATTATGACCTCGATCTTCCTGCCCAAAACACCGCCTTTAGCATTTAGTTGGTCGGCCAGCATCTGTACCGTTTTGGCCTCGGGCGCGCCAAGGAACGACGCAGGACCTGTCTGTGAGAAAATCGCGCCGATTTTGATAGTTCGTGATTCGGCGCCGTTGGCGGTCAGACCTGTCAAACCGATGACGCATGCCGCCGCGGCCACCTTTATACCGCACATTAGTTTTTCTTTCATAACAATGCTTGAGTTGGCTGCTCCTGCGTGTTGCGCAGGCGATTTGAATTCAAATGTACTCTGTTTGGCTAACCAAACGCCATTTCACACCATGTCGGCAACATTGTCAATGCAGCATGCGAATCGGATCGAAGCAATTCCAACACCCCGACGGGAACGCGGAGATTCATCGCCCCCCTCGTTTATCGCCAACTGCGTTTCTGCTAATGATCACCGCGCCTTCTTTCTTTTCTTGGCCACCACCGAAATATCGCCTGCCAATTCTCATTGTTGGTCGAGAAGAGCTAAAGAAGGCGAAAACAGGGAATTGCCCAACGCCCGCTTCTTTGCGCTTCGGATGTCAGCCGGTCCGGAACGGCTGTACTCCCACCCCTGCCAGCGTTTGCCGGGGACCACCCGTGAATTCAGATTTGCGCAGTTCTCAACCCTCGACCTATTTGCGGAGGCGGAAGAACCGTTGCACGGTCGTCGCATCCACAGTAACCACAAACTCGCTGCCAACGATCTGAACCGACTCTGATGCGGCGGTCCAAGCCGCGCCAGGGAAAACTGATGGCGCGGTTTCCAAAACATAACCCGTGGCGGTGACAGGCCACGAAAGTGTGATTCGTTTGGGAGCGACCCAGGCCACGTGCAGTTCCGGCGGAGGCACCGCTGCGCCAACAGTCCAGATCGAAAAATCCACCGGGCTGACAGTACTGAGCGTCCTTGCTACCGGGTCATGGACAGAAGATATCTCACTCGCATCAGAACTTGTGTAACGGAACAGGTCCAACGGTTTCGCTGCGAGGTCGGAGGCAAGCAAGGTCGGATTGTACTGTGCGCGAACGTACATCGGGGGGATGGCTGTTCCGGATTGGAACTTGTCCTCGAGCAGAATCCAATGCTCGGCGTAGGGCACCGGCTTCGGGCCAAACGGCACCGGCTCGGGAATTCGTTGAACGGACATCACCGGTCGGGAGCCGTCCACCGCAGCCGCACGAACCGCGACGCCTGTATCGCCAATGGGTTGCCAGTCGGCTCGCGTAAGATCAACGCGCTGCAGCACGGGCGCCGTGGTTTGTGGCGCGTCGGTGATTATGAAGTCCCTCGAAGCAAATCCGACAAGGTAACCTGCGCTGGTTCTGGCGAGGCCATCCAAAGGCTGCGACAACCCTTGAATCACCAGTGAGGCGGTTGAACCGCTGAAGCGCCACAGCCGGCCCAACCCGCCGCCGGTGTACTGGCCCGGTGTGCGCTGGGCGGCATACACACCGTCGCTGCCAACAGCGATGGCGGTGAAATGCTCGCCAGGGTTAGCCGCAACACCAACCAGTTTCTGCCATGATGATCCGGATCGCCGCCATGCCAGACCATCCTCGCCGACGGCGTAGGTGTCCGACGCAGTGCCGGCGATGCCGACGATCACGCCGGTTCCGGGTGTTGTTTCGGAATTCCATGTGGAACCGTTGTATCTTAGAATCTTGCCATTGGCCGTGCCCACGAAAACCTCGTTGTCGGCGCGGCCCCAGAGGGCGCTGATTCGAGTTTCACTCTGATCGCCGGGGACCGTGTAAAGTGTTTGCCAACCGTCCGGGTCTTTCCAGTAGAGGACCCGATATGGGGCAGCAGCATGCAGACGTCCACTGGGCGATCGCCAGAACGCAACTGTTCCTTCGGCGCCTGACATTGCCAACCACTGGGTGCCGTCCCACCGATGAACACCCCGGCCCCAATCCTGGGTGTTTTCCCATGCAACAATGACGTCGCTGAGACTGGTAGCAGTTACGGCCTTGACATGTGTCGCTCCGGCAGCGCCCGGCGGTAGAGACGGGAACCGCTGCGCAACTCCATTTGCGACATACCAAAGTGGCCATGAATTGGGATCAGCGTAGGTAAAACCGAAAGCGATCACGCCATTTGAACCGCAACCGGCAATGCCGGGAGAAATAAGACCTAGCTCGAGATTGCCGCCCACAGTCAGCGCCGAGAGCGTGCCGCTACCGGGATTGTCCAACTTGTACTCGTGAGCCACGCCGCCCGGGCCAACACAATATATTCTGTCGCCCGCACCGGTACCGGTGAGCCATTGTCGGCGAATGCTTGTCCTGAACTCCTTCCTCACCGCAGGATTTGCGCCGTCGTAGTAGAAAACAGAGTTTTCGTTCAGCAGATAAACTTCGGTGGGAGACCGCCCCCAGAGGGCACAAAACCCGATTCCAAATGGTTCACTGGCGTTGACAGGAAGCTGTGCCCACGAGCCGTCGGAATTGCGGCGGTAAAACTGGGTCCAATTGCCCGCCGCGAACACGTTGTTGGCATCACAGGCCCAAAGCCGCGTAATGATGTTGTAGCTCATGTTGCCGCTCTCACGCTTTTGTTCGAGCTTCCATGTGCCGTTGTCGCGATGGAGGATTTGACCGTGTGTACCGGCTACGAACAAATGATTTGCGCCTGCGGACGTTATGGCCTTGAACGAACCTTCCACAGCAAGTGGCGGATAAACCCAGTCCCACTTTGTGCCGTCGTAATGGGCAAGAGCCGTTCCGTAATCGTGGCTTGCCCAGACATCGTTGGTTGCCACTGCGTGGACGGCGTTGAACGGATATGTATAGCCGCTGAACTGTGGAGCCGGCATCTCTTTCCACGACGTGCCGTCATACCGCAGGATAAGACAGCGATTGGTGATGTTGTCCGTGTAAGGGTCACCGCCGACAGCCCAGATCGCATTTTGAGACAGACCATGAATGGCGAAAATGGTCTTTTGTGTTGGCGTGGTTTGGACTGTCCATTTCGAGCCGTCCCAATACATGATTACTCCCCCATGACCGCCCGCGTAAAGCTTGTCAGGTGCTGGGGACCATGCAGCCAACAAATCGTTGCCCTGAGGCTGAGGCGCGACAAAACGCCACGGCGCCGGCAGACCGGCATCCAAGCGCGAAAGAAACAGGACAGACGACAGGACCATGATCAGGCTTGCCCAGTGGATGGTCGGACGTTTTCTGGTTGACATGATTGCCATTCCCCCCAGATTCAGGTAACCTGCAATGCCGCACTACGCAATATTTGCTAGAAACTTGCTTTGCATTGCAATGACTCGCCCCTCCTGCTGTGCCCCTCCGCCTTGCGGTTCTCCGGGGTGTCTTCCCAGTCACGCCCAATTAAGACCACTGTTTCTGGCCGGAACGCGATGACGTACTCCCGGGGTGGAAAATCCCGGCTGCGGAAGCCCGATTGGCGGGTGCGCTCACTTTCACCCACCAACAACCGCCTGCCAATGACCAGTTCGGCGTCGCATCGCACTGGCAGGGTTGCGCCGGAGATTTTCCGAACGTGATATTCGAGTTCGAGCGCCGCCAATCGCGCCGCAGGGCTGGGGTTGGCCGCGAGAACAATTGTGCAGGCGGGTTCACCCTGCCGTCTCAACTCGAGATTTTCGCCACCTGCAAGCCTGCTTTGTCCGACTGCGACGAGAACCAGGTAACCGAAAAGCATCCGTGCGCGCGACCGTTTTAGTCCGATGAGAACATCAGTCGCGAGTGGAAACAATGAGCCTGTCGCCACCATTCACGCCCGGCCAGCCAACCAACAAGTTCCACGAACATGAACGTTGTGCGTTGAACGTTGTGCGTTTCCCCTCTCCCATCAGCGCGCCCATCCTCGGGCGCAAAGACTTACAACAACGTGCCTGTCCCCTTATTTGCCACAGTTGCCTGATCGATCCCCCCATCTTGTGTCTGGACAGTTCGCGCGTCTCATGTGGGACGACCGGTGCGATTTCCGGGCTATGCAAACGCTTCTCTGAGCATTTGAATGGCCTTCGGGACAGCGGTGTCGGGGTTTTCCTTCCCTTCCATTTCGAGCGAGACGTAACCCTTGTAACCCGCATCAGCGAGAATGCGCGCGATACGTTTGTAATCGAGGTCCAAAGTGTACCACTCGCCACCGCCTTCATAGGTCTTGGCCTGCACAAACACCGTTTTGGGCGCGATCTGCTTGAGTTTGTCGTAAGGGTCCTCGAGGAAATTGCCGGTGTCCATCAACGCACCCAACCATGGGGAATTGATTGCGTTGATGATGCGCAGTTGGCCTTCGGGGCTCCGCGTAAGGCCCCAATGATTCTCGAGAGCGAGCAACACGCCGCATTTCTCTGCTTTTTCGAGGCATTGCTGGGTGGCCTCGATGCACCAATTGAAACCGTCGTCTTCGGTGTATCCGGGCAGGATTGGCTCGATTCCGCGCTGCCGCATCAGTTCGTCGAAATCTTTGATTGTATTCCATCTGCCGGAGTTGAGGCGAATGCATGGCACGCCAAGTTCGTAGGCGATCTCGATGCACTTGTGAGTGTGTTCAACCTGTTTGCGCCGTTCCTGTGGGTCCGGTTGGACGAAGTTCTGATGTATGGACAGGCACACAAGATCAATGCCCCGGCTGAACGCGTGTCGTTTCAGGCGTTGCAGGTACGCGCGATGAGCCGGTGTGAGCGGTTCGCGCTCGGGAATGTCCATCTGCCTGTGCAGTATATCGACGCCTTCAACACCGAGCGCCGCGGCCTTGTCGATGACTGTTTCGATCGGTACGCGCTCGGTCTTGAAATGCCAGTATGAATATGTGGCGATCGCCAGTTTCGTGCGCGGACGAACCGGTACTGGTGCGGGCGACTGCGCTGCGCCTACCGGAGCGGCGACCGTGGTCGCCGCAGCGGTTGCGATGAACGATCTGCGGTTTAGTTTCATAAACGTTGGTTTTGGGGTTAGGACTTCGATTTAAAGCTCGGAGATTTACGTCTGTTTAACATCTGTCACTTGCGACCTTTTTGGCTCTGCCCGCGGGACGTGCGCCCGACCGAGTCCCGTCGTGGCGCAACAATCCCTTGAGCGCGAGCGGCGACTTTCAGGCGCAAACCTTGCAGCCTGATGAATCCGGTCGCGTCGCTCTGGTCATACGCTTTCGTCGGGTCGGCTTCCATGGTTGCGATTTGTGGATTGTACAGGCTCAACGGCGATTTCCGGCCCGCTACCATGACATTGCCCTTGTAAAGCTTCACCCGGACCGTGCCGGTGACGTTTTTCTGGCTTTCAGTGATGAGCGCCTGAAGCGCAAGCCGTTCGGGCGAAAACCAGAAACCGTAGTACACCAGCTCTGCATACCGCGGAATCAGCATGTCCCGCAAATGCATTACTTCCCTGTCCATTGTCAGGCTCTCGATTTGCCGGTGCGCAAATTGGAGAATTGTCCCGCCGGGAGTTTCATAGACACCGCGGCTTTTCATTCCGACAAATCGGTTTTCTACCATGTCAACCCGACCGATGCCATGTTTGCCGCCCAGTTTGTTGAGCGTGCGCATGACTTCCAGCGGCGTCATCCGTTTGCCGTCAATGGCCACGCAAATGCCGCGTTCGAAATCCAGAGTTACGTAAGAGGGCTGATCCGGCGCATCTTCGGGCGCCACGCTCAGCTTGAACATTTCCTTGTTGGATGGCGCGAAAGCGTCGAACCACGGGTCCTCCAAAATCCCCGCTTCATAGGAAATGTGAAGAAGGTTCCGGTCCATCGAATAAGGCTTTTTAGCTGTGGCTTGAACCGGAATTCCCTTTTCCTGGCAGTATGCGATCATTTCAGCGCGGCCAGGGAACTGTTCCCGGAAAGTCGCGTCTCGCCATGGCGCGATGACCTGAAGGTCCGGTGCAAGAGCAGCGGCTGTTAGTTCGAATCGGACCTGATCGTTGCCCTTGCCTGTAGCTCCGTGAGCGAGCGCGGTGGCTTTCTCTCGGCGGGCGACCTCGATCATTCCCTTGGCGATGAGCGGCCGTGCAATGCTGGTGCCAAGGAGGTATTGTCCTTCGTAAATTGCGTTGGCTTGCATCATTGGGAAGATGAAATCGCGGGCAAACTCCTCCTGCAGATCGGCGATGTAACACCGACTTGCCCCTGTCCGAAGCGCTTTCTGTTCAAGCCCCCGCAGCTCTTCTTCCTGGCCGATGTTGGCGCAAAAAGCGATGACCTCAGCGTCGTAAGCTTCTTTCAGCCACGACAAGATGACCGATGTATCCAATCCACCTGAATATGCCAATACGATCTTCATGTTTAAGTTGACCCGCAGCGAATAAACGCCAACTCCGGTCCGGTGAAAAGAAGAATCTGTCAGGAAACGACAAGCTGCAACGCGGGGCTGCGAACTTTCCACGGGCCGAACCCAAAGGCGCATGATTACCGCGATGCTCGTGCAACATTACATTCAGACCTCAGTAAAACCGGGCTCTTGTCCTGATCCATTCGCAACTTGAATGCCCCTTTATTGCCAAAATAAAACCTTACCCAGCGCACTGCCCCCCTGGCGTGATAAGCTCACCGGCTCGGTCGGTCCAAACATCGTGCCTGTCCCCATATCCTGCCAACCATCCGCCTTTTCGGTCACCCAGATGAAAGTTGAGAGTTGAACGTTTCACGTTGAACGTTCCCGATCGGTATACCGGACATCGTGTCTGTCCCCATATTCCGACCACCATCCGCCCTTTCGGTCACCCCGTTGAAAGTTGAGCGTTGAACGTTGGACGTTGAACGTTCCCGATCGCTATATCGAACATCGTGTCTGTCCCCGTATGTGGGCGCCACAGCCCGATTGGACCATCCGACCGGCCACTGCGTCAGTTCCGATGTGTCAAAAATCCGGCCGCCCGGGCCAAATATCGTGTCTGTCCCTCTATTTGCACCGCGGACCGGCAAAACTCCGTGTCTGTCCCCATATCCAGCCCACCATGCGCCCTTTCGGTCACCCAGATGAAAGTTGAGAGTTGAACGTTTCACGTTGAACGTTCCCGATCGGTATATCGAACATCGTGTCTGTCCCCGCATGTGCGCGCGACAGCCCGATTCGACAGGCCGGCAGCTGGGTCAGTTCCGATGTCTGTCCCTCTATTTGATCCTCCGGCCCCCCAAACATCGTGCCTGTCCCCATATCTGCGTGCCGCAGCCGGCCTCGACCGACCACCGGGCGCTCGGCCAGGTCCGGCGGTCAAGAGTCCGGTCGCCCGCACATGCTGAAACTCCGTGTCTGTCCCCTTTTTTGGGAGCGAGGGGTCCCAGTCGGTCTCAACTGGCTGGCAAGCGCTTGGGCTGGTCGGGGTCAAAAAACCTGGCGCCCGAATATCGTGTCTGTCCCCATATCCCGCCCACCATCCGCCCTTTCGGTCACCCCGTTGAAAGTTGAGCGTTGAACGTTGAGCGTTAAACGTTGAGCGTTCCCCCTTTCCAAACACGCTACGTGCCTGTCCCCTTGTCCCTCGTACCTCCATCTCCCCCGTGGACGACGAAGTCGCCCCGTTCAACGCGGCGCGACACAGCGCTGATATTGAAACGACCGCCTACATTCCGTCGCGATCATTTGGTTGCGGCTGCGCCACGCCGAGCAGACACAACAGGCTTTCAGACCTTGGATTGTGAAAGGCGATACGGGGCGCCTTTATCGTGGGGCCTTTTCCACGATGGCATGGATCGCACCGCTAGCGCTTCGGTGACCGATCGGGACAACTGAAGGATGATTGGTAAATCCACAAGCTGTGGACAGGCAGGCTGAAGCCTCCAATCTGCAACGTGTTCCGGTCGCCAACCAGCGGCCTAACTCGGGTCAGCTCTGTCCGAGGTCACCAGGCGAAGGTTTGCTATCGCGCGCATGATTTCGTCAGCCACGAATTGATACGCCTCCTTCAATTCTGATTTGCTGCAGTTCTGTGTCCGGGATCGAACAGCGGAAAAATCCATTGGCATCCCGAAACTGATCGTCACTCTCCCCGGCTTGGGGAATTTCATGTGCCTCCCATACGCTTCGTGCATGCCCCAGATTCCAATCGGGACAACTGGACAATCACATTTTAGAACGAGCAATCCAACACCGGCTTCCGCATGGTGCAACTGCCCGTCGGGGGTCCGTGTGCCCTCGGGGAAAAGCAGCACCGCGTTGCCATGGCGAAGCAGTTGCACGACCCTTTTCAAGCCCCCCGGGCTGCCACCTTCCCTGTCAACAGGCACGCAGTTCACAGCTCGCAATACCGCTGCAGCAAACCGGTTCTTGAAAAGCGATGCCCGCCCCAGAAAGTGGATTTCACGATCGAGTGCGGATCCGATCAAAGGCGGATCAAGATAGGACGCGTGATTGGAAGCAAGAATTGCTGCGCCGGTGGCAGGCACACGCTCCGGATTCTGCACTTTCCAGTGGAAATACCATCGGCCCATCGCCCTAAACACAACGCGCCCGAGACGGTAAAGCAGTTTCATCCCTTTCGCACTTCCATCCTGGAGAATCTGCTCAGCCATTCCAAAAACCATCCAATCGTTAACGGATCATGCCCTCGAATTGTTCAGCTGCCGATCTCGATCCCTCCTGCAGGGGCGATCCGAAACCGTTCCGAATCAGCGCGGCCCATAAGATCGGCATGCATGCAACCATGGCAGTTGTTTCAAGATAACCGTCCGGTTGCTGCGACGCCGCGCTGAGCCAATCGCCGGCGGATTTCCGCAAGTATCAACTCGCTTGTCTCCTTGGGAGTCTGGCCCGAGTTGTTCACCACAACAGCGCCCAGTGGAACCATGAGCGGAGCCGCCGCACGCTGGCTGTCGCGCTGGTCGCGCAATGCAAGGTTTTCTTTCACGCCATCGGCAGCCCGGCGCCGCGTTCGTTCTTCGAGTGATGCATCAAGGTAGAACTTGAACTCGGTTTCAGGGAACACGTTTGTTCCAATATCGCGCCCTTCCATTACAAGGTTCCCGAATTGCGTGCAGGCGCGCTGAGTCTTTTTCATCCATTCTCGCACCGCCGGCACGGCAGCCACGACCGGCGTGGCGGCACTCGTTTCCGCAGTGCGAATTTCTTTCTCAGGGTAATACCCGTTCACGAGCAATCTGACGGAGTTGTCAACACACTCGAGCCGGGTTTTCCATTTCCGGCACGCCGCTGCAACCGCCTTCGGGTTGTGCACGTCAATCCCTTGCTTCAGGCAATACCATGCAAGGGTCCGGTACATTGCACCCGTGTCCACATAAACGTACCCAAGCGCTTTGGCCACCAACCGCGCGTTTGTACTTTTGCCGCTGGCGCTCGTGCCGTCAATCGCGATTACGATTTGCTCTTTACGCTCTTTCACACAAATTCCGAATCAATCTTTTCGTTTTTGCGCACGCCCAATTCACGGTGAACAAGACAATCCACCCCCGCTTGCCCTTTGCTTGATCTCTGCCTGATCGCAGCTTACTCGGCAATCAAATCATCCATGCCAACAATCCTCCCGGCGTGCGCATCAAGAATTGTGGCGCCCAAACCCGTTGGCTCCGGTTGCGCCAGTTTAACGTAAAAATCTGGGAATGTCTTTTTCACGCAAGCCGGATTCTTGATTTTCACCCCCGGCACTTTCAATCCCAGAATTGAAAAGCACATCGCCATCCGATGGTCATTGTAAGTTTCGATTTCTGCCCCATGTAGCTTCGAAGGCCAGACTTCGAGCGTGTCACCTGATTCCACAACTTTCGCGCCACATTTTTGCAGCTCAGTGCGCAGCCCGGCAACACGCTCGCATTCCTGAAGTCTGAGCCTGCCGAGCTGCGTGAAAACCACCGGCCTGTCACAGCCTTCACAAGGCACATACGCGCGCCGACGATCCCGGTCCAACGCCCATATCCGACCACTGTCGATGTCCGCGGCAAGCACAACCGCGGTCATGATCGCGTCGCCAAGGTCCCGCGCGCGCGAAATTTCACGCGGAAGCGGAAGGTATTTGGGAAAACGCGCATCGAGCTGCCAATTTGTCTTTGGCCAGTCTTTCACTGAAACAAGCCTCGCGTTTTCCTCAGGCAAAGTGACACCGCCGGTCCCGGCTCGTAATCCGCTGGTCTGGGCAGCATTGCCGGTTGCAAGAAGCCAGCCGGCCCCGACAAGGTAACTGCCGCTGGAAGCGTCGGGTTCGACCACAAATTCTCCGCCGGTTCGGGGAAAACACTCGATCATCCGGCGTGTCATTTCGATGTACCCCTGTTCTTCCATCGACTCTGAACCGGCAACCTCGACCGTCCACTGGCCAACCGTTCCCGCCAGCAACAGCGCTGACGCGAACTGAGAGCTTTCGCCGACCTCAACCCTGCAGCGGCCGGGCCGTGGCCCGCTGCCATGCACAATCGCCGGCAGCCGATCGTTCGATGATTCGATCGTGTAACCAAGGCCCCGAAGCGCCTTGAAAAGCCCTGATTGCGGGCGTTGATGCATTCGATCAGTGCCATACAACCGGTACCGGCCCCGACCCAAACATGCCAGAGCAGTCAAAAACCTCGCTGCAGTCCCCGCATTCCCAACATACAAATCAATCAGTTCCGCCCCCGACGTCATCGGCAGCCGCCCGCCACAACCTCGCACGACAATGGTGCGATTGCAGTTCTCATGTGGATCTGCCGCGACCTCCACGGCAATGCCAAGCGCACGCAGCGCTTCGACCATCACCCGGGTGTCTTCGCTCCAGAGCGCGTGCCGCAAAACGGTCATACCATCCCCCAACGCCGCAAGCACAAGTGCCCGGTTGGTGATGCTCTTGGAACCGGGCACCGTGACCTCGGCCCGCACCAATCGCCGGACCGGCACTATCTCGATTACCTCAGGCAGTGGCATGAAACTGCGTCCTTCTGTCCCGCGTCACCCACTCATCGCGCCTTTTCTTGGCCAGGGTCAAAAAACGCTCAATTTCCGTCTGATCAGACTTAAGCAAAGCGGCACGCAATTTTTTCAGGCTGGCAATGTACTCTGCGACCACACGTGCCAATCTACGTCTGTTGGCAACGAGAATGTCCCGCCACATCTCGGGCGAACCTGATGCCACACGTGTGGTATCCCGAAACCCGTTTGCGCACAACTCGGCCTGCTGTCTTCCACGTCCAGCCCCCAGAACAAAATTAACCAATTGCCCCGCCAAAATGTGCGGCAGGTGACTCGACCGCGCCACAAGATCGTCGTGAATCCCGGGTGGCATTGTGATGGTGTGCGCGCCCACTCGCTGCCAAAGCGCCTTTACCCGCCTGAGGGCCAATGCTGAAGTCTTGCCCGTTGGAGTAACGACGCACACCGTGTCTTCGAACAAATCCGGTCGCGCATTCGTCACGCCGGTCTTTTCCGAACCCGCCATCGGGTGACTGCCAACAAACCGCGCTCCCGTTCGCCGGATCATTGTTTCAAGGTCTTGCACCAGACCATCTTTAACGCTCCCCACATCGGTAACAACAGCGTCGGGCGCGATGTGCGGTAAAAACCGCTCGACAAGCAGCCGCATTTGCCCAACAGGCGTGCACAAGACAATCAAATCGGCATCAACAACAGCTTCCGCAAGGTTCATCGTAACATGCTCGGCGGCACCCGCACGAAGGCATTCACGAACGCGTTCTCGGCGCCTGACATAGCCGAAAACAACACCTGCCAATCCCCGCTGTTTCGCGGCCATGCCAAGCGATCCCCCAATCAAACCCACGCCGATCAATGTCAATTTGCGGCAAAGCACGAATCAATGATACGCAACCCCCCGCGTGCGAGCAAACAGGGAAAGATGGTGGGCACGACAGGATTTGAACCTGCACGGATTTCTCCACGGGATCCTAAGTCCCGCGTGTCTGCCAATTCCACCACGTGCCCCTGCGAGCCAGTTTATTCTCGCAGCTCAATGTGCAGATGTAAACACCTTTCTGGGCGCACGGACTAGGAAACATCGTGTCTGTCCCCATATCCCGCCCACCATGCGCCCTTTCGGCCACCCCGCTGAAAGTTGAGAGTTGAACGTTGGACGTTGAACGTTCCTGATCGGTACATCGAACATCGTGCCTGTCCCCATATCTGGGCGTCACAGCTAATCTCGACCGTCAGACCGGCGCTTGCTCAGGTCCGGCGTGTCAAGAGTCTGGCGGTCCGGGCCAAATACCGTGTCTGTCCCTCTATTTGCACCGCCGGTCCCCAGAAACCGTGTCTGTCCCCATATCCCGCCCACCATGCGCCCTTTCGGTCACCTCGTTGAAAGTTGAGCGTTGGACGTTGGACGTTGAACGTTCCCGATCGGTATGCCCAATATCGTGTCTGTCCCCATATCCCGCCCACCATGCGCCCTTTCGGCCACCCCGCTGAAAGTTGAGCGTTGAACGTTGAACGTTCCTGATCGGTACATCGAACATCGTGTCTGTCCCCATATCTGAGCGTCACAGCAAATCTCGACCGTCAGACCGGCGCTTGCTCGGGTCCGGCGTGTCAAGAGTCTGGCGGTCCGGGCCAAATACCGTGTCTGTCCCTCTATTTGCACCGCCGGTCCCCAGAAACCGTGTCTGTCCCCATATCCCGGCCACCATGCGCCCTTTCGGTCACCCCGCTGAAAGTTGAGAGTTGAACGTTGGACGTTGAACGTTCCCGATCGGTATGCCCAATATCGTGTCTGTCCCCATATTCGGCCCACCATGCGCCCTTTCGGTCACCCCGCTGAAAGTTGAGAGTTGAACGTTGGACGTTGAACGTTCCTGATCGGTACATCGAACATCGTGCCTGTCCCCATATCTGGGCGTCACAGCTAATCTCGACCGTCAGACCGGCGCT